>Ga0316206_1001219_pt1 | contig 24659 bp, 18 predicted proteins | sample 6monthpyrite_MG_FD_204942 | JGI IMG/M metagenome (GOLD analysis project Ga0316206, IMG submission 204942) | Microbial mat bacterial communities from mineral coupon in-situ incubated in ocean water Damariscotta River, Maine, United States -... | ecosystem: Environmental > Aquatic > Marine >... | reverse complement strand
TGAAGTAATCAGCCCATTAACAGAGGAATAACGGGGATTTAGAAAACCAATGCCCCTCTGGAAGGTACGACAGGGCTGGCTCATAGAGCGATGTGCAATTTCTGGCGGGGATGTCCCCAGTACCCCTAATAGGCATCAATATCAGAGGTCCCTTGTCCGTTATTGCCATCCGACTTACCCACGTTAATATTATTGTACGCGTTACTCAGAAGTTTACGGTTAGTCCCTGAGCTATTGATTAACCCAGATACGACGGATCGTTCTTCTTTATCAATCAACCAGTCCGTTTTTGTCAGAAACACCGCAGAGCTATTGTTGTCGGGATCAGGGTTCACCACCCAACTGTGACTACTCACTCTTATGTCACGTGCGAGCGTGTTTTCATATACGGGATCAAATATATTCAACCCATGCTCGAACCAGTCAGAGGCGAAATATACATCGACCTGGCTCACTCCGTGCGCAATGGAATTGCTACTGAATAAATTACGCGCAACGCCCGTACTGTGAGCGGAATAGGCCTCATCTTCCATATCCATACGGATAAAGTCATCAAGATGACCGGTGACATCAATTATATTGTCGTTGGAAAACTCAGGGAGGCGACCATCAGGATGATAAACTTCGATAGTCTCTGGAGTGAAGCTTGGTTCATTATCAAACGAGCCATAGGAGGCTTCAGACATTTCAACTCGCACGCCTGCACCTGTAGGTGCAGAGGGGTATTCACTGATCAGTCTCTCATATGAAATATCGACCTTATAGCTAGCCATCACAGTAGAAACCTGACAACACAGTATGCTTATTATTAATATTCTTTTCAGCACAAGAGAATCACCATATGATCATCCAAGGGCGAATAGAATATTCGGTATGTGTTACAAGAATAAAAAAGAAATATGAAGACAAAACTTAGCTATGGAACTAACCATATTGGGGTACTACAGATAGGTATATAGATTCTGATCTGCGTGAAAGACATGAATCTGGCAGAAAAAAGCGTATATAAAGATATATATTGAGCTTTTTCTCAAAAAATGAACAACTTTAATACCCGTAATATCATAGAGTTGCATGCCAAAGTGTGGCATTTACTGCTTTATATTGTTGGAGACCCTTTGAAAACATGCACGCTAATTTAGGCTGATCATCCTTAATAAATCGTCTTGACATATATTCAACACTTATAATATCTTATTTAACGTTCGTTAAGCGGAGTTGCGGTATTAATTAAAAATACAATAACCTTAAATTTTGCATAAATGATTCCTGGTCACTCAAAGAACAAATGGTACAAACAGTGCTTAAAATGGGCCTGTATCCTTTAACTTGATAATAATTTACAGACAATGAGAGATATAACTATGAAACTTTCTAAACAAATATTAATTTGCACAGTTGCAGCCGGTTTGGCAGCTCCGATGAGTGCCTTTGCTACCAATGGTTATTTCTCACATGGTTACGGGACTAAGAATAAGGGGCTTGCCGGTGGTGGCTCTGCATTACCACAGGATGCCATGATTGCGGCCACCAATCCGGCTGGAATGGTGTGGGTGGGGGATCGTATGGATCTGGGTGTGGCTTTGTTTAGCCCACAGCGTGAATATACTGTAACCGGTGACACGACGCCTGATGGCCCTCCATTCTTCGATCTCGCTGTGGAAAATGTAGAAAGTGATTCAGAGTATTTTCTTATTCCCCATTTTGCACGTAACTGGATGTTAGATACAGACAGCTCTTTAGGTCTAACTGTTTATGGAAATGGTGGAATGAACACCGATTATCCGGGATCTGCTGGTTTTGGGCAGGGTACCTTCTTTGGCGCTTCCGCGGGAGGTAAAGCCAATACGGGTATAGATTTGTCGCAGTTATTTATAAACGTCACCTATGCCCGTAAGATCAATGACACATCATCCTGGGGTGTGAGCGCAATTACAGCATACCAACGTTTCAAGGCTAATGGTTTGGCAGCGTTCAGTCCTTTTTCATCTGATGCAGCTAACTTGACCGACAGTGGTTATGATGACTCATTTGGGTTTGGCGCCAAGCTGGGTTGGCAGGGAGAAGTCAACTCCGACCTGACATTAGCCGCATCTTATCAGTCAAAAATATCAATGGATGAGTTCAGTGATTATGCAGGCCTGTTTGCAGAACAGGGAGGATTCGATATTCCCGCGACCTGGACTCTGGGTCTTGCCTATGAAATAGCCTCAACAGGAACAGTTACATTTGATGTACAGGAGATCATGTACAGCGATGTAAGCTCCATTGGTAACTCGTTTTTACCGAATCTCCAGACTTCACAGTTAGGTAACAGTGATGGCGCTGGTTTTGGTTATGAAGATATGACTGTTTACAAGCTGGGTTACCAGTGGTCGACAAACCCGGACTGGATTTGGCGCGTAGGTTTCAGTGTAGGGGATCAACCGATTCCGGATTCTGAGGTGATGTTTAACATACTGGCACCGGCCGTAATGGAACAACACATCACGGGTGGATTTACGTTTAAAACAAGTACAGATAGTGAGTTTAACTTTGCAGCAATGTATGCCCCAACTAATAGTGTCACGGGTCCAAATTATCTCTCTGGTGCAACGCCTGATCAGAATATAAAAATCGAAATGACTCAATGGGAGTTTGAGGCCAGCTGGGCATGGAAGTTCTAAGCACACAGCATTAAGATATTTATTTATGCAACATTAAAAATAAAAAGAGCCATGGGTTTTCATGGCTCTTTTTTTCAGCTTACCCGCAGCTAAAGAGGCTTGCTAAAAAAACAAGTTACAGAACATTAAAATGATGCTCATTAGGTGGCAAACCAGCACTATAGCCGATCAATTTACTTGTTGATCAAAATCAGAAAAATTAATGAGAACATGAACCAGATAAATAACATTAAGAAGTGTTTATATGCCAAAAAATAAATCAGTTGCAAATTTAGATACGGCTCAGGTGATTCTTGATAAATCTATTCCGTTATTTGCACAATTAGGGTATGCGGGTGTATCAATGCGTGATATTTCCAAAGCCGTTGGAATCAGTGGGGCCGCTTTGTATCATCACTACCCAGACAAACAAAGTCTGTATATCGCAGCGATGGAGCATGCTTTTGCCGATAAGGCATCAACTACTAAAGCGACATTGAATAACACCGACGACCCGATAGATCGACTTGTAAATTTTGTAACAAACATCACTAAACAATTAGCAAAAGATCCGAATTTTCGCGCATTGCTTCACCGTGAGCTGTTAGATGGTGATGATGAACGCTTAAAGTTGCTTGCTGATAATGTTTTTTTAGAACCGTTTAATGCGGTGAAACAATTAGCACAAGATATGAATCTCGATTGTGACCCCCACCTTATGGCTATATCCATTATGGGGCTTATTCTGTTTCATTTTGAAACTCAATCAATCCGGTGTTACTTGCCGGGTAGCCTGAAAAAACATAATGATCCTAAAGTGATTGCACAGCATATTATTAAACTACTGACAGGTGTGATTGGGAAATGAGTATTCACTCATTTTTCTCTGCTCTATCAAAGTATATATATTTTGCACTGGCCATTGCGCTTTTACTTGCCGCGATATATACCCTTTCAGGATGTGAAGATACAAATCCACCCGTGCATTCTGTTAACAGTCATACAACTCATGATGTGACCGTTAGTAAAATTGAACAGCAAATAATGCCTGTCATTTTGCCAGTGCCCGGAAACGTTGTCTCAAAAGATCGCATCAAGGTCGCGTCACGTATAACTGGTTTTATTGAACAAATTAATGTTGATGAAGGTGACATTGTTAAGCCCGGTGATGTTCTGGTCGAGATCGACAATGCACAGGTTGAGGCTGCAATTAAAGGCGCAGATGCAACGGTATTGGCTGCAAAAGCTGAACTACTGGACGCCGAAGGTGATATAAAACGTGTAGCAAAAATGGTGCAATCAAAAACAGTCGCCGAAGATAATTTACGTAATGCAGAGGTTCGCAGAGCACAGGCCAAAGCAACACTTGCCATAGCTGAGGCTGAAGTCATAGCGAAACGGCAAGAACGTCGTTATTCACATATAACAAGCCCAGTTCTTGCTCAGGTTCGGGAAAGGCTGCGTGATCCGGGAGATCTTGCTACATCTGGCGAAACTATTTTACAACTTGATGTCCTGGGTGCCATGGAGCTTGAAATTTATCTTCCATCAACCAGTATCACCAGTATTGAGATTGGTCAGACGGTTAATGTGCAGATTGAATCCATTGGGGCATTATTAAAAAGCAGAGTAACAAGTATTGTTCGCTCAGCAGATAAAGTCACGCGGCGTTACAAAGTCAGGTTATTATTGCCAGCAAATAAAAAACTAACGCCCGGTCAGTTTGGGCAGGCACAGTTTATTCTTCGAGATGAGCCTGCACTTCTCATTCCTGTTTCTGCAATTACTGAACGTGCCGGTATAGAAGGTGTATTCATAAAAGGCACATCAAATAGATTGCGCTTTAGAAGTGTTCGATTGGGAAGAACGTGGCAAGATTTACGTGAAGTATTAGCGGGTTTAGATGTCAATATATTGATCGTAACAAATCCAACTAGCGGTCTTCGTGATGGTGTCATAGCTGAATGAGTCACATTCTATGATACCCGATAAGCTTAATTTGCCTGGGGCGGTTGCCCGTTATTTTATTGAATCAAAATTAACAGTTTTGATGATGATCGCTCTGGTGTGCTTCGGTGTCATTGGACTGTTGTTAACACCTCGAGAAGAAAATCCTCAAATAGTTGTTCCTGCAGCTGAAGTAACAGTTGCTTTCCCTGGTGCATCTCCACTTGAAGTTGAAAACTTATTGCTATCACCACTTGAAGCTAATCTGGCATCCATAGATGGTGTTAAACATGTTTATGGTACAGCCCTCGAAGGCATGGCAAGTATCATGCTCGAGTTTGAAGTAGGCGAAGATAAAGAGGATGCAATTGTTCGTTTATATGACCATGTGTTTCGTAACATACAACACTTGCCTCCCGGTTCTGGCGATCCGGTAATTGAGGCAATTGATATTGATGATGTGCCAGTTTTTACAGTAACGCTTTCATCCACACAATACACTGACCATGATCTGCGTCGCATGGCTGAACGTATGCTGGAACGTTTACGTAGTGTTAAAGGAACAGGTGTTGGTTATGTAGTCGGTGGTTTGCAACGGGAAATACGCATTGAGACACAACCTGAGCGCTTACAATCTTATGATGTAAGTATTGATCAACTAGCAAGTGCAATCCGAAACGCCGACGTAGATAAATCTTTGGGTATGCACGTTTATCAACAAGAAAATCGATCACTACGGGTGGATGGTCTGCTTAGAAATGCAGAGCAGATTGGTAAGATTGTTGTGTACAGCGATGGCAATCAAGTTGTTCGTGTTTCCGATCTAGCGAATGTAACTTATGGCCCACCCGATGAAAGAAAACAGATGACACGATTTGCCTTTGGACCGGCCGATCCTCGTTCATCGCTTACAGGTGACTCAGAAATAGCGGCTGCGACATTAGCCATCGCTAAACGAACGGGGTTTAATGCCGTTGATTTGACCGCCGAGCTTCGTAAACGTGTTAATCAAATGGAACAAGGCTTTCTTCCGCCTGATGTGAACGTAGTCATCACGCGTGATGATGGTGTTAAAGCAGATTTAACAGTGACTCAACTGGTTGAGCATTTGTTTATTGCGATTGGAGCCGTCGCTATTATTCTACTCATTTTCCTGGGTCGTAGAGCTGCATTGATTGTGTCTTTTACAATCCCACTTGTTTTCGCGGTTGTGATTGGCGCTGATTTAATGGCAGGTCCAACATTAAATCGTATTACTCTATACGCATTAATTCTTGGTCTAGGAATGTTGGTGGATGATGCGATTGTGGTTATTGAAAATATTCATCGTCATTATGATGAGTTACCGCCAGATACAGACAAAGCCAGTCGAGCCAAAGCTGCCGTTATTGCCACAGCTGAAATTGGTAACCCTACTACTCTGGCAACCTTTACCGTAGTCACTGTATTTCTATCGCTACTTTTAATAACCGGTATGTTGGGTGAATACTTTTATCCCGTTGCTTTTAATTTACCTGTTGCAATGATTGCATCGTTAATCATTGCTTATTCGGTAACACCCTGGTTAGCACGTCGTTGGTTGTTAACATCAATTGGTCACGATGGTCCACATAAAAATGAACATTTACGCGGAGAAGAACCACATGGGTTACAAAATACTTACCGTAAAATCATCACACCATTGTTAGAACAAAAAAAATTACGCCGATTATTTTATTCAGGCGTTGTGTTCTTATTGTTGCTCTCTTTTTTACAACCTGCATGGCAGTTTATACGCCCGCAAGGTATTACAGGCGCTGTATCAATATTAGGTGTCCCCTTAGCCTTTCTTCCAAAAGATAATAAAAATACTTTTCTGATTCATATCCACTTGCCAGAAAATACTCCACTAGAAATAACTGATCGAGCCAGTCGTGAACTCGGCGAATTATTGCGTAAACAATCCATTATTTCCAATTATCAAACCTATGTTGGCTTACCTTCAATTGTCGATTTTAATGGCCAATTACGAGGTAGTGGTAAACAGGTTGGCTCGCAGTTTGCCGATATTCGTGTCAATTTGACAAATAAATTTAATCGTAATGAAAGTTCAATTGAATTGGTTCGCGCATTACGTTCAGAAGTAGAAAAAATTGCACGCCGTTATCCTGGTGGTGTTTTCAAGCTTATCGAAGATCCACCAGGGCCACCTGTCCGAGCAACCGTGCTCGCAGAAGTATATGGCCCTGACCTGGATACACTGGATCAATTAACACAGAAAATAGAATCAGAATTTGCCAATACCTATGACATGGTTGAAGTGCAAACCAGTATCCCGTCTGATGTGGCTGAATATCGCTTTCAATTTCAGCGAGACAAATTAGCACTCGCGGGTATTGATCCAGCTACCGTTTCTAAAGTGCTTGATCAACTAATTCAAGGCGAAGTTTTGGGTCACGCACATCCTGAAGGTGAAAGATCGCCTGTTCCCGTTCGATTGCATATACCACGGCAGTATCGTATTAATCCAGACATGCTTGAACGTGCGTTTGTTACCAATCCAGATGGAAAACACATCCCTCTTTCTGAATTGGTGCGTGTAGAAATAGCAACGCAATCCAAGCCAATTTTTCACAAAAATTCTGAACGCGTACATTATGTGGGCGGTGAATTGTCATACAGTGCACCCGTATACGCTGTATTGGATCTTGATCGGCGCTTAGATGAAATGGAAGTAACTAAAGGTCAGTCAATAAAAACAGCGAATCTGCGTTTTCAACCTGTTCGAACTAATGCACTTGAAGGTTACAAATTATTATGGGAAGGCGAACTACGCCTCACACTGGATGCTTTTCGTGATATGGGTTTAGCATTGGGTATGGCATTGCTCGTTATTTATCTTTTACTTGTTGGTTATTACCGATCATTTAGTTTGCCTCTGTTAGCAATGACTGCGGTACCACTTGCACTCATTGGTGTGTTTCCTGCGCACTGGATTTTTGATGTTAGTTTTTCAGCTGCTTCAATGGTGGGCGTGATTGCACTAGCAGGTGTTGTTGTGCGCAATTCATTACTGATTATTGATTTCATACAGGATTATCAGAAACAGGGTTATGGTCTTGAAGATGCAGTACGTGAAGCCGGTGCTATCAGATTAAGACCCATACTGTTAACGACACTGGCTATTGCTTTAGGAACAGCCATTATGGTTCCCGATGCGGTTTTTGGTGGGCTGGCCCTTGCACTTATTTTTGGCGCAATAAGCTCAGCACTTCTGGTTGTTATTATTGTTCCATTACTTTATCGACGTATGATGAAAAGCCAGGCTAAACCTGCGCTATAAAATAATGAATAAACTAAAAGTTCATATGCAAGTGGAAAGTTGGTAGACACTTGCCAATGAAAGGTAAAGACATGCTTGTCAGCATTATTTTCAGTACAGATATTTTTATTTTTAACTTCTTTCAAATCAACAGGATTTGAATATTTATATACGCTTTAAAATATATACAGATAAAAACTAACGATGTAAATCACCGGCCTACTTAAAGTTAAAGTAATGACAAGTACGCGGTATACAGTGCAAGTGTCGGTTGTGCCGAGAGGTTCTTGTTAAGGAAATTTGATTCGCTCTTGAATGTGCTGGAACTGAGTGCTAGCATAAAACTGACCGAATGGTTAGTAGTTAGCAAGTGGCATCACTGACATAGGAATGAACTAAATGACACAAGCAGATCAAGAATCAGAGCCTGTTTACACTTTGAGCAAGGGAGCACTATCAATACTTAAAGTGGCCGAACAGCTTTTCGCAGATAAGGGCTTCGATGCCGTTTCCATCAATGACATCGCCCAACGGGCAGACGTGAGCAAGGCCAATATCTTCCATCACTTCAAATCCAAGGAAGGACTCTATATGGTGGTACTAAAATCGGCCTGTGAACACTCGGCTCAGGCGCTGGACGAAGTCGAGAGCACCTTGTCCGATGGTCCTAGGGCACAACTGGATTCTTTTTTCTCCCAACACTTACAGGCATTGTTAACCCACCCCCAATCGACTCGACTCATCCAGCGCGAACTACTTGAAGGTGGATCGGAGCGGGGCAGACAACTGGCCAAGGAAGTCTTTTCCGTGCACTTCTCCAGACTGGTGGGATTGGTGCGCGAAGGCCAGTCGCAAAACATGTTGTGCAAGAATTTTGATGCGGCGCTATTGGCTCTCCTGCTAATAGGTGCCAACGTCTTTTTCTTTGAAACACGTTCTGTGCTGAAGCACCTGCCGGAAATCGATTTCGCAGAGTCGCCGGATCGCTACAGCTCGGCGGTTTTTGAGTTGCTGTCACATGGATTTGAAAAGACATGTTGAAAAATGACTACTTGATGCGAGTAACGGGGTATGTGATGAAATCAAAATTAAAGATCGTTTTTTGGTTGTGCATGGTATTAACAGCAACAGCCTGTGAAAACGATGAACAGCAATCAGGAAAACAGGAAACTAGTGGCCAAAGCATACCGATAACGGTCACAACAGCCGTATCCCAGGATCTTGAAGTTTGGGAATCCTCGGTGGGACAGTTAGAGGCCAAAAGCTCGCCTATCATCGCCGCCGAAGTGGGTGGGCGCATTATTGCTGTATCTGCCGATATGGGACAGGAAGTGATAGAGGGACAAGTGCTGGCCGAGATTGATCCGGAAGATTTTCGCCTGGCCAGGAAGCTGGCCGAAGCCGATATCAAGCGCTTGCAGTCTTTGAAACGCGCCCAGAGTTTACAGGTGAAACGACTGAGTGCGCTGGTCAGGAAAAAGTCAGCGAATCAATCGGCACTGGATGAGGCGGAAGCTCAGTTCGGTGCCTTGCAGGCACAGCTAATCGCTGCCCGGGTGCGGTTGCAGCAAGCCGAACGGAATATCGCCAGGACTCGGATCACAAGCCCTGTCAGTGGCAAGGTAGATGAGCGGCGAATATCTGCAGGGGATTATGTGAAAGTGGGTACACCGCTGTTTCATATTACTACCCTGAATCGTCTGCGGGTTCGGTTGCCGTTTCCAGAGTCGATGGGTGAGCTGCTGCGTGTCGGTCTACCCGTGAGACTAAGTACGCCAGTGGTGCCGGGGAGTCAGGTGGCAGGCGAGATTACGGATATCCGTCCGGAGATCACGCGATCGAACCGGGCAATCAATGTGATCATCGACCTTGATAACCCAGGTGATTGGGAGCCGGGTGCAAGCGTTTCCGGCGCAGTACAAGTGGAGTTGCACAAGGGCGCCGTCATTGTGCCGGAAGCCAGTGTCGTACGCCGTCCCGCTGGGACAGTGGTTTATGTCATCACTGACGGCAAAGCTGTGCAAAGGGCGGTACAGACTGGCCTGCGGCGGGACGGACAAGTGGAGATTCTTTCGGGTCTTGAGGCTGGTGAGCGTGTGGCCGTTGACGGTGCCGGCTTCCTGACCGATGACGTGGTAGTGGAGATAAAAGACTCATGACACTGCCGCAGATTTCTATCAATCGCCACGTACTGGCGTGGATGCTGAGTGCGGTGCTGGTGCTGTTTGGTTTGGTCAGCTTTGATCGTATTGGTGTCGATCGCTATCCCTATATCGATTTCCCAATGATTTCGGTGACGACCACTCTGGCCGGTGCCAATCCGGAGATCATCGATGCCAGTATTACAAACCTGATTGAGACCGCAGTTAACGCCGTACCGGGTATCGAGCATGTGCAATCCGATTCGTCACCAGGAGCCTCGGTGGTACGTATCACGTTCCAGCTGACCAAGGATATCAACGTTGCTTTTAATGAAGTTCAGGCCAAGGTCAATCAGGTATTGCGCAATCTGCCAGTTGATGCCGATCCGCCGGTGGTCGCCAAGGTGGAGTTCGGCGCCATTCCCATCCTGTGGATCGCCCTGCAAGGTGACCGCACCGTGCAACAGCTAAATCAGTATGCGCGCACGGTGATCAAGAAACGCCTTGAAAACATTGATGGTGTCGGTGATGTTCGCATGGGTGGCAAGCGTGAACGCACCATTCGTGTCAATCTGGATATTGAGCAGATGAATGCCTATGGGATTACCACGCAGGAGCTGCTTCACGCCTTTGAGGGTGAACATTTCCAGATGCCCGGTGGCTTCCTGGTAGGCAAGACCAATGAATACCTGATCAAGCTCGATCTGGAATTCCATCAGCCCGATGACCTGCAACAAATGATTGTCTCCTACCGTGATGGCGCGCCGATTCGTCTCAGTGACATCGCCCAGGTGGAAGACGGACTGGCCGACAACCGGCGGCTGGCACGATTCAATGATGAGCCAACCGTTGCACTGGGTATCGTCAAGGTCACTGGAGCCAACGCGGTGGCCATTATCGATGCCATCAACGAGCGCCTGGATAAGGAGATCATTCCCCAATTACCTGCGGGCATGAACATTTCCATTGCCTCCAATGATGCCGACCTGATCAATGAACTGGTATATGCGCTGGAGGAGCATCTGCTGCTGGGCACGCTGCTGACAGCACTGGTGGTGTGGCTGTTTCTTAAAAACCTGCGCGCCACCGCCATTATTGCATTGGCTATTCCGGTATCGCTGCTGGGCGCTGTGGCGGTGATGTATTTATTCGGTTACACCTTTAATACCATGACACTGCTCGGTCTGTTGTTGCTGATTGGTATCGTCGTGGATGATGCCATCGTGGTACTGGAAAATATCTATCGCCACCGCGAGGGCATCGACCCCGACCCGAAGAGCGCCGCCCTCAACGGTACCAATCAGGTCGTGTTCGCGGTTATGGCCGCGAGTCTGACTTTGGTTTCCATCTTTGCACCGGTCACTTTTATGCAAGGTGTTATTGGTAGTTTTTTCCGCTCCTTTGCGGTGGTGATCACCTTCGGTGTGCTGGTGTCGCTGTTCGTATCAGTGACTCTGACACCCATGCTGTGTTCGCGCTATTTACAGGTCAACAAACAACATGGGCGGGTATATCGCTTTCTTGAAGATGGTTTCCGTGCGATGGAGCGATTTTACCGTCGGTTGCTGCGCGCCACCTTGAGCTTCCGCTGGCTGGTCGTGGTACTAACCATTATCGCGGTTTATCCTAGTGGCTTTTTCATGGGTGAGCTAGGCAAAGGCTTTTTGCCGGAAGAAGATGAAGGTCGTTTCCTGATCACCTTTAAAACCCCCTTGGGTTCGACGCTGGAGTATACCGATCAACGCCTGGTCGAGGTAGAAAAACGTCTTGCCCAGCACAAAGAGATTGCCAGTTGGCTCTCCACCATCGGCACCGGTGAGACAGGTCAGGCTAATCGTGGTGATATTTTTATACGTCTGATTCCACGTGAGCAACGGAGCCTGCACATGTACCGTATCATCGATCAGTTGCGTGATGAACTGGCGCAGGTTCCAGGTATCAAGGCCTTCCCGGGGCCAGTCCCAGCCCTAGGTGGCCAGCGCGGCGAACCCTTGCAGTTCGTGTTGCTGGGGCCGGACGTGGATAGCGTCGCCCAGTGGAGCCGAACTCTTCAGCAGAAACTCAACACCAAGCCCGAACTGGGTAATGTTGATCTGGATCTGCAGCTGGATCTGCCGCAACTGACTCTGCACATTGATCGCACCCGTGCACAGGACATTGGACTCTCTACACGCGACATTGCGCTGGCGGTGAATGTACTGGCCGGTGGTCTGAACGTAGCTAAATATAACGACCTGCCCGGCGATGGTGAACGCTACGATGTGCGGCTCAAGGCCAGTGAAGGAAGTTTCCAGTCGCCGGACGACCTGCATCGCATCTATCTGCGTGGCCGCGATGGCCAACTGGTGCGCCTGGATACCGTTGCCACCCTGCAACAAGGTATTGGCCCGGCAGTGGTCACCCGTTTCGACATGCGTTACTCAGGCAACTTCTTTGCCACACCGGCAATTTCAGAAGGTGTTGCAGCTGATATTGTCAAACAAACAGCCGAGCAACTACTGCCGCCGGGCTACCAGGTGAAGATGATCGGTCGTGCCGAGGAATTTGAGAAAACCGGTAAATACATGTTGTTCGCCTTCGTTTCCGCCATCATTTTGGTGTATATGGTGCTGGCCAGCCAGTTCGACTCCTTTATTCAGCCCTTTGTTATCATGGTGGCGCAGCCACTGGCCATCGTTGGTGGTGTAGCCGGACTCTGGCTTGCCGATATGTCGCTCAACATATTTTCCATGATGGGGCTGGTGCTGTTAATGGGGCTGGTGGCCAAGAACTCCATCCTGTTGATTGATCTTACCAACCAGCTGCGTGCAGAGGGCAAGAGTATTAATGAGGCCTTGCTCGAAGCCTGCCCGTTACGCCTTCGCCCGATCCTTATGACCTCGATCACGGTTATCATCGTTATGCTTCCGGCGGCATTGGGTTTTGGCGCTGGTGCGGATACCAACGGGCCTTTGGCCGTGGCGGTGATCGGTGGCATGGTCAGTTCCACGCTGTTGACGCTGGTGGTGGTGCCAGCGGTCTATTCGCTGGTGGAACACGGTATTAATCGGCTAAAGCTTAGATGGAAGGTGACAGATTGAGGAGGTAAAAACGGTGCGGACTCAACCCCGTGTTTTGAAGCGGGAATGGTCATGATCTGAGCGCAGATTCCTATGTGACAAACACGCAACTCAGGAGGAAGTGGTAATGAACATGAACGAGATACGGCATATCGCCAAAGGTTTGGGATTAAAGCCTGGCAAGCTTGGCAAGGTTGATCTGGTGCATAAAATTCAATTGGCAGAAGGAAATTTTGATTGCTTTGCCACAATGCAAAGTCGTGAATGCAATCAGCTGAACTGCCTGTGGCGGGAGGGTTGTCAGGCGCTGGATCGCCGACAGAAACAATCAGCAAGCAAACACTAGTAAAGGCGTAATTCGATTATAACGGAGGAAAAGGCAATGGCAGAACATGACGAGCAACAAGAGGTAAATCGCCAAACCGAGAAAGCATCCCGAGCGGCAGTGGCGCGTGGCGAAAATATTCAGGATGAAGTTCGGGATATTACCCTGAAGGCATTGAGCCAGGGTCACCTTGATGGGCAAAGGATACAGCAGGTCATCAAGGCCGTGATCCAGGGAGCGACCGAAGGCGTCGAAGGGGCAGAAGGCACACAGTCGAGACAGATCTTGCTGAATACCATGGCAGGTGTGGATGAAGCGCTGGCAAAGTCAGCAGAGGCATCCAGACTCGCGATTGAGGAAGCCGCGGGACATCTCAAGGATTTCGGCACGCAGGATCTCAAGCGGGCACTGGATGACCTGTTGATCCTGGATGACCTGTTTATCGATACCGTCAAGGATGTCGCAAAATCCTCGCAAGAAACTGTCAAGGAGACCTTGAACGATCTGGCGCGGCACGCGAGAAATAGCGGTACTGTGGTAGGAAGTTTGGCGACTGATACAGCTGAAACCTTAACCAGTAGCTTGAAGAAGACGTTAAGCGATACCGTTACCACTGGAAGTGATTCCGCGATGAAGAGGGCTGCGCAGCTATCCCAGGCTGCGGCGGGTTTTCTGGAAGGTATTGCCGATTCGCTCCAGGCAAAAAATCGCAGCAAGGAAGAATAGTAACCATGCTTTGGGAAACGTTGAGTGCTGCCCGTGACCTGGGCCGTCTCCATGATCTTGCCTCAATCCTGATCCGTTTTGGTTTTGGTGACATGGTGCGTCGGCTGGGCATGGCCGGGGCACTGGAGCGCGCAGGCAAGGTGCTGCACTGGAAAGAAGCTAGCGAGCTAGCGCAACTGGAACCGCCGGCAAGAGTGCGTCGTGCACTTGAAGAGATGGGGCCGACCTTTATCAAGCTGGGGCAGATTCTCGCCACACGTGTGGACTTGTTCGGCCCCGAGTGGGTCGAAGAATTCGAGAAGCTGCAGGATCATGCCCCAGCGGTATCCTTTACAAAAATCCATCAACAATTGCAGGAAGATCTGGGTGCCCTGCCTGAAGAGGCATTCGCTACACTTAATTCTGAGCCATTGGCGGCCGCTTCCATTGCCCAGGTCCACCGGGCACGTTTACCCAATGAAGACGAGGTTATCATCAAGGTACGGCGCCCGGGTATTCGACCCATCGTCGAGGCTGATCTTCGCTTGCTGGATCGTCTGGTCAGCATCATGGAAAGCGAGTCCTCGGAGCTGCGCCGTTTTCGGCCGCGGGAGGTAGTGCGGCAATTCACGCTCTCTCTGCGCCGTGAGCTGGATCTGGCCGCCGAGTGTCGCAGTGCTGAGCGTGTCGCACATAACTTCGTGGATCACCCTGAAATCGTTATCCCCAGAGTTTTTTGGCACTGGACGGGCGAACGCGTCAACGTGCAGGAATATATCGACGGTATCCCCGGTCGTGACCTCAAGGCCATTGATGAGGCTGGTCTGGATCGGAAGATCCTGGCAAAACGTGGCGCTCAGGCGGTGCTCAAGATGATGCTGGAGGATGGTTATTTTCATGCTGATCCGCATCCAGGGAACGTTTTTTACCTGCCCGAAAATCGTATTGCCTTCATCGATTTTGGCATGATCGGGCGCCTGTCCGAGCCGCGCCGTTATCAGGTTATTGAATTGCTCCACGGTCTGGTTACGCACGAGCCGGAGCAGGTCGTCGAGGTGTTACTCGATTGGGCCGAAGGTATGCAGGTCGATACGGAAGGGATGAATCTCGAGATTGATGCCTTCGTCGATCAATATCATGGCATACCTCTTAAGCAGTTAGACCTCAGTGCCATGCTGAGCGATCTCACCACCTTGTTGCGTGACCATCAGCTGGCCTTGCCCGCCGATCTGGCACTGCTCATCAAGGCCTTTGTCTCTCTGGAAGGTATGGGCCGGGAACTGGATCCCGATTTCGACATGGCAGGGGAGGCCCAGCCCTTTCTGCAACGTGCCATATTGGTCCGGTACACCCCCAATGCCCTGGCGCGGCGCGGCTGGCGCGCACTGACCAACACCCTGGATATTCTCACAGGACTGCCGCAGGACTTGCGTCAACTGTTACGCGCCACCCGCAATGGCAGATTTAAATTGCATATTGATGTGGAACGCTTAAAGCGCTTCGGCGATCAACTGGATCGTGCAGCCAGTCGCATGGCGATTGGAAATGTAATTGCAGCGCTGATCATCGGCTCTTCGATCGTGATGACAGTGGAGGGCGGGCCGATGTTGCTGGGTTTGCCGTTGTTTGGCCTGCTCGGATTCATTGGTGCGGTACTCGGGGGGATCTGGTTGCTGATCTCCATCTGGCGTAGTGGCCGTGAACGATGACGTGACAGCATATTTTACAAAAATCAGGAGAATAACTTTGAGAAAAAGCACTATGAAAACCATACGAGTAAGGCGATGGTCGGGCTTGATGTTGCTTGGGGTGCTGATGATCGCGCCTGCTGGTGCGGAAACCTTGCAACAAGCCTGGGATATTGCGCTGGAGGTTAACCACAGCCTCAGGGCGGTACGGGAAAATACTGCAGCAGCAGCGCAACAGCTTGAGGCCGCAAAGGCTGCCCGCCTGCCTGGCGTGTCACTGGAGGCCGGGTATACCGCTTTGGATAATGAGCCGGCGTCCAGGGCAAATTTGGGCCCAACGCCTACGGAGTTCCCGGTAGGTGAGAAAAATAGTCTTTCCTATAAGGCAATGGCCACGCTGCCGCTCTATACCAGTGGACGAATCAGTAGCGGCATTGATGCTGCAGATGCTGCGTTCCAGGCCTCCCGTACTCAGACATCGGGGAAGACACTGGATTTGAAGCTGAAGGTGGCTGAGACTTTTGTTGGTGTGTTGCGTGGTGCTCAAGGACTGGAGGTGGCCAACAGTCATGTTGTTAGCCTCAGTGCCCATGCACAAGATGTCAAAAACATGTATGAGCAGGGGATGGTGTCACGCAATGACTTGTTGGCGGCACAGGTCGCACTGGCTGATGCAGAACAGGAGGAGATCAAGGCTGAGAACGCCCTGGATATAGCCAAATCAGCTTACAATCATCTTCTGGGCAGGCCACTGGGTGAGATCGTTGCCCTGGATGATCTCCAGCCCGAACCCTTTGATGAGCCTTTGGAGCCACTTACCAGGCAGGCGCTCAAGCAACGACATGAACTGCTGACGCTGCAGGCCCAGATTCGCGCGCTTCGTCACCAGGCAGCGGGTATTCGTGCGGAAACAGGACCCCAGCTCGCCTTGAGTGGTGGCTATGGTTACCAGGAAAATCAGTACCAGGTTCATGAAGGGCAATGGTCAGTCAACCTTGGGTTGCAGTGGAAACTGTTCGATGGAGGCGTCATAAGGCATAAGACCTCAGCTACCGAACGACACGCCGCCGCCCTGCAGGAACAATACGATGATCTGGTCACCAATGTTGCCTTACAGGTAAGGCAGTACTGGCTGGATGTGCAGGAGACCCGCAAGCGAATTTCCGTCGCTGAAAAGGCCATTGCCCAGGCAGAAGAAAACATCAAGGTAAACCGTGACCGTTACGAAAATGGACTCTCCACCAATACCGATGTACTCGCTGCCGAAACCCTGCGTACCCGCAGCCATAATAATCATGCTAACGCTATCTATGATGCCGTGCTGGCCACCTTGCGACTGAAGCGGGCAGTGAGCGAATTGTAAAGAGGAACCAGTGATGACAAGAGAAATGATAATAACGATAACGGTGTGTCGATTACACTTAATTACAATGCCTTCGGGCAGTGGTTTCGCCAGAAACCCCTGCCCGAAGGATCCATCTTATTTTCCGGGGTGAAACGCCTCAGCATATGACCGTTAGTTGGAGCAAGCTGATATGAAAAAGTGGTTAAGTGATTTTTCGGTTTCTGATATCACTATTGAGTTGGAAGATGGTGTTTTAGTAATACGCTACGGGGAATGCATCTTCGATATTTTTTCTGATCTGGATGTACGGGGGCGTTATATCGCCTTACTGGATGCTGTTGATAATGACCCTGAAGTAAAAGTAGTGCTCAATTTGAATGAGCACGGTTGTTTAGGAGATGAACCGTATGAAAAATATATCAACAAGCTATGTGGACGAAATAAATCAGTTGATGTGGTGACTTCGTCGAAGTTTCAGGAAAACACCGAGCGTTCACGGCAACTCTGTTTCCATTATTACACCATCACAAAGCGACTTGCATCGAAAAAACTGATTGTCGATGGGCTCCAGGGGACGGTGGTCACGCCGTTTTTCGGAGAATCACTTTCCGCTGACATCCGGCTTGTGTCTGACGATTTTTGTTTTTCACTGGCCCACGAAAAATATGGTCTTCATCCAACCGGCGGGCTGGCTTTTTTCCTTCCACGATTCGTCGGCCAGGGAAGGGCGAATGAGATACTTCTTACAACCGATGTCATCGATGCAAAATCGGCGCTTGATCTGGGGCTTGTAAGTCAGATCTTTCCGAATGAAGATTTTGAGTCCAATTGTATCCGGACTGCCAAAGAGTTGGCCAGGTTAAGCCCAGCTACAATCGAAACCACTAAAAAACTATCTTTTCATGATGAGGAGGCGTTACATGATTATTTTGAACAAGAGACAAAATTGGATCCATTGGTAGTGAATTGCACAGCTAAAACGTAACGAGTTCCATAAGGATCAAATTTAACGTGGTCATAAACTGGCTGCTGCTGTTTATAAGCATAAAATAGGAAAACCTACATGAAAACTTCACTCAGTAAAATACTGATTTTGGCCATTGTGGCAATTATCATTGGTATGGTGGTCTGGGCGGTCTGGAAGGCCAAAAATCACAACGGTTTAGAAGAGATTCTTGTAAGTGGCAATGGCCGTGTCGAGGCCACCGAGATTGATATTGCCACCAAGTTCGGTGGCCGTGTGGTGGATATCTTCGTCCGCGAAGGTGATTTTGTGGAGGCGGGACAGGTTGTGGCGCAGATGCAGAGCGACGACCTGGAAGCGCAGCTTCGAGAGGCTCAAGCACAATTACAGCAAGCAATCCAGACGATCGCCAGTGCCGAGGCCCAGGTTGCGGTGCGTGAAAGTAATGTGGTGGCGGCACAAGCCGTAGTCGCTCAACGTGAAAGTGAGCTGGATAACGCAAAACGTCGGCTGGCCAGAACACAGGCGCTGGTCAGTAAAGGTTCAGCAACGCAACAGAAGCTTGATGATGTCACGGCTGCTGAGCGCACTGCTGAAGCAGCCCTGAAAGCAGCCAGGGCACAGGTAAAAGCAGCCCAGGCCGCGGTGGAAGCTGCGAAATCGCAAGTTGTTAGCGCACACTCAAGGGTTGATGCGGTAAAGGCCACCATCGCTCGAATCGAGGTTAATCTCGCTGACAGCCAACTCAAGGTGCCGCGTGATGGCCGGGTGCAATACCGTGTTGCTGAGCCAGGTGAAGTATTGGGTGCGGGTGGAAAGGTGCTCAACATGGTGGATCTGAGTGATGTCTACATGACTTTTTTTCTGCCAGAAACCGTGGTCGGCAGGGTGGCGTTGAACAGTGAAGCGCGTATCGTGCTTGATGCTCTACCGGGTTATGTCATCCCTGCCAGAGTGTCCTACGTGTCCAGTGTCGCGCAATTTACGCCAAAAACGGTTGAAACCTTGGTCGAACGGCAAAAGTTGATGTTTAGGGTGAAGACACGGATCGATCCGGCATTACTAAAAAAACATATCAAGCAGGTCAAAACCGGATTGCCGGGCGTGGCCTGGCTGAAGCTGGATTCACAGGCCGAGTGGCCGCAAAAGTTAGTGGTAAGGGTACCTGAATGAAGCCAGAAGGATCCCGCCATGAGTTTGTCGCTCATCTTGCCGGGGTTAGTTTGCGCTACGGCAAGACACAGGCACTGGACGCAGTGGATCTGGAGATTCCTGCGGGTTGTATGGTGGGGTTTATCGGACCGGATGGTGTCGGCAAGTCAAGCCTGTTGTCACTGATCTCAGGTGCGCGTGCGGTGCAACAGGGCAGGGTCGACGTGTTGGGTGGCAACATGCGAAAAGCGCATCACCGCAACCGTGTTTGTTCCGCCATTGCCTATATGCCGCAAGGGTTGGGGAAAAATCTCTACCCTTCATTGTCGGTGGAAGACAACTTGCAGTTTTTTGCTCGCTTGTTCGGCCACGATGCAGCTGAGCGACGCCGTCGCATTAATGAACTGACCAGGGTCACCGGTTTATATCCTTTCCTGGATCGCCCGGTGGGCAAGTTGTCGGGTGGTATGAAGCAAAAGCTGGGGCTTTGTTGCGCCCTGATCCATGATCCGGAACTTCTGATCCTGGACGAGCCGACTACCGGTGTTGATCCGCTGGCACGTAACCAATTCTGGACGCTGATTGATAGCATCCGCCAACAGCGGCCGGAGATGAGCGTGGTGGTGTCCACCGCTTACATGGAGGAAGCCGAACGCTTTGACTGGCTGGTTGCCATGGATGCAGGCCGGGTGTTGACGACGGGCACGCCACTTGCGTTACACGAACGCACCGGCACTGCAACGCTGGAAGCCGCTTTCATCGCACTACTGCCCGAAGAGAAACGATTTGGGCATCATGAATTGGTGGTGCCGCCCTTTGTCGATGGCGATAAGATCGCTATTGAAGCACGTGATCTGACGATGTGTTTTGGTGACTTCACCGCGGTAGATCATGTGAACTTCTCTATTAACCAGGGCGAGATCTTTGGTTTCATTGGCGCCAACGGCTGTGGCAAGACCACCACTATGAAGATGCTCACCGGTTTGCTGCCGCCGTCCGAGGGCGAGGGTTTTTTGTTTGGGCACAAAGTAGACGCCAGGGACATCGCTACTCGCCGCCGCGTGGGTTACATGTCGCAAGCGTTTTCACTCTACTCGGAAATGAGTGTTGAGCAGAACCTGGTGCTGCATGCGCGGCTGTTCAGTGTAGTGAAAGCCGCCATTCCCGCTCGCGTGACCGAACTGCTGAGTCGCTTCGGCCTGGATGGTGTGTCCGGCATGCTACCTAGGCAACTGCCGTTGGGCATGCGTCAGCGCCTGTCGCTTGCCGTGGCCATGGTGCACGACCCGGAACTACTGATCCTTGATGAGCCGACCTCGGGGGTCGATCCGGTGGCGCGTGATGCCTTCTGGCAGTTGCTGGTTGACCTGTCGCGCAAGGACAAGGTGACGATCTTCATTTCGACCCACTTTATGAACGAGGCCGAGCGCTGTGATCGCATTGCTCTGATGAATGCCGGGCAGGTGCTGGTGACCGATTCGCCGACGGAAGTAGTGAAACAACGCGGCGTACAGAATCTGGAAGCTGCCTTCATCGCGTACCTGATGGACGATGTGCCGCCCAATGGCGAGATGCTGTCCGATACCCCGGCACCGATTGCCATGTCGATGAAGAAAAAAACATCATCCCGACGCGTGCCATTCAGTTTTACCCGTGCTTTCAGTTACAGCCAGCGTGAGGCGCTGGAACTGCGCCACGATCCGGTGCGCCTGACCATGGCGCTACTCGGCAGCCTGATCCTGATGCTCATCATGGGCTATGGCATCACCATGGATGTAAACGACCTTACTTATGCGGTGCTTGATCACGATCAGACCGAGCTCAGTCACAACTATGCCCTGAATCTCTCGGGTTCGCGCTATTTTGTTGAGCGACCGCCGATTACCGACTACGCAGAGCTCGACCGTCGCATGCGCAGCGGCGAGTTGTCGCTGGCCATCGAAATCCCACCGGGCTTCGCACGGGATGCCGGGCGTGGCAAGCCAGTGAAAATCGGTGCCTGGATCGATGGTGCCATGCCGCAGCGTGCCGAAACCGTACGGGGCTACATGCAGGGCATGCACCAGAGCTGGCTGATGGATGTAGCAAAAACCCGCTACGGCCTGAGCCTGAACCTGAACCTGGGTGTGGCCACCATCGAGACGCGCTATCGCTACAATCCCGATGTGAAGAGCCTGCCAGCGATGGTGCCGGCTACGATCCCCATGCTGCTACTAATGATTCCGGCGATGTTGACTGTGCTATCGGTGGTACGGGAAAAGGAGATGGGGTCGATCATAAATCTCTATGTAACGCCCGTCACCCGTGCCGAGTTCATGCTCGGCAAGCAATTACCATACCTGGTGTTAGCGATGCTGAACTTTCTGCTGCTTTGCCTGTTTGCCGTGATCCTGTTCGACGTGCCGGTCAAGGGCAGTTTTTTTACACTCACGCTGGCGAGTCTGTTTTTCGTCATTTATTCCACAGGCTTTGGCCTGTTGGCCTCGATCTTCACCCGTAGCCAGATTGCCGCGCTGTTCTTCGCGGCCATGGGTTCGATGCTGCCAACCATCAAGTTCGCCGGCATGATCGATCCGGTTTCCTCGCTCGAAGGCGTCGGCCGAATTATTGGCGAGATCAACCCCACCACCCATTACATCACCATCAGCCGTGGCGTGTTCAACAAGGCATTGGGTATAGTCGATCTGTATGGCTACTTCCTGCCCATCCTGGCGGGTGGGTTGGTGGTGCTGGGGCTGTCTATTGTTTTATTGAAGAAACAGGAGCGCTGAGCATGGTTCGAGCTTCCCATATCTACCGGTTGGGTATCAAAGAATTGTGGAGCCTGTGGCGCGACCCAATGATGTTGATACTGATCATTTGGGGTTTTACCGCGATGATCTACGTGGCCGCCAGCGCTATGCCAGAGTCCCTCAGCAAGGTGCCGATTTCCATCGTCGATGAGGACGACTCACCACTATCGGTGCGTATCAGCGCTGCCTTTTTCCCGCCGCAATTCGTGCCACCCACGCGGGTGACGCTGGCCGAAGTCGATGCTGGCCTGGATGCGGGACGCTACACCTTTTCGCTCAATATTCCACCGAATTTTCAGCGCGACGTGCTGGCCGGACGCATGCCCACCATTCAACTCAATGTTGATGCCACGCGCATAACCCAGGCTTTCACCGGCACGACCTACGTGCAGCAGATTGTGATGGGCGAAGTCAATGCCTTCGTTCAGCGTTACCGGGCCAATACGACGATGCCGGTGGATTTGGCGATGCGGGCGCGCTTCAACCCCAATCTGTCGAAGTCCTGGTTCGGTGCGCTGATGGAGGTCATCAACATGGTTACCATGCTGTCGATCATTCTGGCCGGTGCCGCGCTGATCCGCGAGCGTGAACACGGCACCATCGAGCACCTGCTGGTGATGCCGGTGACGCCCAGCGAAATCATGCTGGGCAAGGCCTGGTCCATGGGGCTGGTGGTGCTTTTGGCAACAGCATTTTCCTTGCAATTCATCGTGCAGGGGGCACTGGCTGTGCCGATCGAGGGCTCGGTGCCGTTGTTCCTTGCCTTTACGGCGCTTTTTCTGTTTTCGACAACCTCGCTGGGTATTTTCCTAGCGACCCTGGCACGCAACATGCCTCAGTTTGGTTTATTGATGATGCTGGTACTCTTGCCGATGCTGATGCTCTCGGGCGGGGTCACACCACGCGAGAGTATGCCTATGCTGGCACGAAATATCATGGAGATCGCACCGTCCACCCATTTCGTCGCAGCCGCCCAGGGGATACTGTACCGGGGTGCGGGTTTCGATGTGGTCTGGCCACAATTTCTTGCACTGGTCATCATTGGCGCCGTGTTTTTCCTCGCCGCTATGCTCCATTTCCGCAGGAGCATTAGCCAGTTGACCTGATTCGGTGGCATAAAAAAAATGGAAATTATCCCGGGTTATAAACATAGTCATTTTGTTGCGGGTTTGTTGTTTTATTGCATGGCTTTGGGGAATGCATCGTCGGCTTCAGCAAATGACACATCCGTCGAGTCGGCGACCTGGCGATTCGAATACGATAACGATATCTTTTTTAACAAGGACAACAAGATATCCAGTGGCTGGTCGTTGCAAAAGCATTCGGCGGTTGCAGAGAGCTGGGAGAAGTTAGAAGATGTTCCTGAGTTTGTCAGACTTTGGGGGAAGGTCATCCCAACCCTGACGGAGGAGGGGCTGCTTTACCGAGCCGGAATCGCCATTGGCCAGGTCATCCAAACACCGGATGATCTCTCTCGCAGCGATCTCATCGAAGACGATGTGCCCTACGCTGGTGCGCTTACTCTACAGGCCGCCTGGTATGCCTTCAACGACGACGAATTCCGTGGCTTCGAGATCACGGCCGGTGTTGTAGGACCGCCTTCGTTGGCCGAACAGACCCAGAAAACGGTTCACAAGCTAATCGACAGCACAGATCCAAAGGGCTGGGACCACCAACTCAAGACCGAACCGGTGATCAACCTCAACTATATGCGCAAGAAAAAGATCTGGCGCTGGGGTAACCCTGCGGGCCTCTCATTCGATACGGCAATTGACGGCAATGTTGGATTGGGTAACCTGTTCACCCAGGTCAGCGCAGCGCTGGAGATGCGTTTTGGTCACAATATGCCGAGGGGGTTCGTGTATGTGCCCGATCCCATTGGCTTGAGTATGCATTATATGGCTTCACTGAAACCGGCCAATCCCCAGGCAGCGTCTGTCTATGCAACGCTGGTGTTGCGCGGTAGCGCCTTTGCACACAATATCTTCCTCGATGGCAACACCTTCCGCGACAGCCATAGCGTGGATATGGAACCGCTGGTGGGAATGGCCATTGCCGGCCTGCACTACGAACGAAAAACTTGGGGAATTCACTTCAATCTGTTGGCATCCAGCGACACTGTGGATACAAACCAGGCATCCGCTGCAGAAAACCGCGAGCGTCTGGGCGCCATTGATATCGAGTGGCGGTTTTGATCAGACGGAATCGAAGTGTGACAGAGATTAGAGTGATTATTTATTAACGAATTAAGGAGTGTAAAAAATGCAGAGTTGGTTGATATTGATAGCCGCGATTATCCTGGAAGTAGCTGGCACCACAGCGATGAAACTTTCCGATGGGTTTACCCGACCTCTGCCATCGGTGCTGCTGGTGGTATTTTACCTCTTCTCACTCGCAGCACTCACCCTGGCGCTGAAACGGATCGATGTGAGTGTGGCCTATGCCATCTGGGCTGGCGTGGGGACGGTGCCGCGCCTTTGTGATGGCGGCTGTATTGACGACAATCGCCGCCATAACACTACGGGCACTGGCAGCTAGAAATTCGGGGTAAAAACAATGACAGCAGATACAAAACAATTCTCATCATTAAATCAC
>Ga0316206_1001217_pt1 | contig 24673 bp, 28 predicted proteins | sample 6monthpyrite_MG_FD_204942 | JGI IMG/M metagenome (GOLD analysis project Ga0316206, IMG submission 204942) | Microbial mat bacterial communities from mineral coupon in-situ incubated in ocean water Damariscotta River, Maine, United States -... | ecosystem: Environmental > Aquatic > Marine >... | reverse complement strand
TTTTTAAATTCAAAAATTTGTGTATTTTTACTAAGGCAAATTACTAGGCTGAAAAATCTAACGATTTTTCTCCCTTACTTGTCATATTCAAACCCGTTGCAAGTCATGGCGGAATTTCCTCCGAAATTCCTAATTTGAGTTTTATGAGTTTAAAAAGTTGGACTGTCTGACAAATGCGCGAAATAAAAAAATGAAAGTTGAAACGTGAAAAACTCAATGAAACGGAATGATTTTAGCACAATTACGGAATTATGAGTTGAAGAGCAAAACAGCGGAAAAAGCAATGAAACGGAAAAACTTAATGACACGTAAGATTTTAATATTGGAAAAAAAAAGTATTTTAAGAAAAGTTAAAACTAAAACGACAAATTTCAGAATTTTAAAAAGTAAAATGGAATTGAGAATTGACTCGTAAAAACTTATTGAAACGTTTGAAATTGGAACAAAATAGATTAATCTGAACTCAAAACCACAACTTGCAACAACGCACATAAAAAATTGCTTATTTCTAACTAAATATGAAAATTATTACAAATAATAAACTATTTTTAAACATCGGAAAATTGCGTTTTTAAACCCGCAACTTTTCATGTCCAAAACCGTTAGCTTTAATGCTAGAGCAAGTTTGCGGAATTGAAATTATTGAAAACAAAAATTAATTATTAAATAAAAAACAAATATGGCTGAGTGTATAACTTGCGGAGAATACACAAAATTTAATGGAGGACTTTGCTTTTCGTGTTATAAAAAAAACGGAGAATCAAAAGATGTTTTAGTTGCTGAAAAAGAACCAGAAAAAAAGAAAACAAAAGCAAAAAAATCAGAATCTAAAGAAAAAGAAAATCCTTGGATTTCAGGAGTTATAAAAGGTCGAATTGCCGAAACAATTGTTGAAGAACTCTTTCGTTCACTCGGTTTTCAAGTGTTCAGTTACGGAATGGAAAATTCTATTCCTGGAATTAAAGACCTATTGAAAGGAGTTAGAGGAGATGTTTCTAAAAACATTAGACAGATGCCTGATTTTGTAGTTTTCAAAGATAATCAAGCTCATTTTATTGAAGTCAAATATCGAGCAAGCGGAGAATTGAAATTAAAGGATATTGCCAAATATGGTGACTACCCTTTCGAAAACGCATTATTTGTTCTTGTTACTAAAAAACATATTAAGTGTATTTCATATAAAGAACTTAGTGAAGGAAAAGAAATTACTTCTACTTCTCACAATTATTTAGGAAAACGAAAAGAGTTTGATACGGACAAAGACCTAATTATTGAATATTGTAAATATGCAGTAAAGTTTTTTGAAAACGTTTAGAAATAAATAAAAAATATAAAAGCACTAAAAGCTAACATTGTATATAAAAAATTGCTGTTTTGTGCTTAACCAATGTAAGTTGCTTTGTTTGCTAGCTTCTGATTTTCCTTCGGAAAATCCTCGCACACAAACCACGCAACTTTCCATATACGTAACCGTTGTAGTGCATTTGAGAAAAACTGAAATTATGACAAGAAACTATTGGAATGAAGAATGGAAAAACGTGGAATTTGACGATGGAATTTCTGAAAATGAAAAGTTCAAAATCTCAAATTACGGTCGAATTTTAAACTGTAAAGGCGAAACCGAATTTGAAGTTAAAAAATCATATATCAACGGATATCAAAATATTCCGCTAAAACAAAAAAGAGGAAAATCGACCAGCAGATACGTTCACAAACTTGTGGCTGAACATTTTCTTGAACGTAACGACGGAATTTGTGTTATCCACCTGAATTACGACAAAACCGATAATCGAACGGAAAACCTAAAATGGGCAACGAAAAGAGAAAAAGAACTTCATCAATTCAACAATCCAAATTGGGAAAAAGTTGTCGAAAAAAGAGGTAAAAAAATCGGAAAACTGAACGAGGGAAAAGTAAAAATCATTAAACGTCAACTAGAGAACAAAAGAACTAGAATCAATATGATTGCCAAACGTTTTGGAGTCTCGGACACACAAATCCACAGGATAAAAAAAGGAGAAAATTGGAGTTCAGTAACTGAATATTAATAAAAAAACGCACTACAACAATGGCTATAAGTAATTGCTTGTTCTCGTCTACTTCTGAAAATCCTCGCGGATTTTCAGTTTGGTGTGTACTTGCAAAGTTAAGTGCTAGCCCACGCAACTACTCATAGCCGAGACCGTTGGGCATAATTAGAAAAACGAAAAAATAAATGGCTACAAAAGAACAATTAGAAACTGTTTTAAATCAACTAAACGAACGATTTGAAACAATGCTTTCATATAAAATTGAAGATTTAACACGTGAAGAAGAATTAGGAACTCAATTTAGTTTTAAAGAATCGGAAGAGTATTTTGTTAAAATAATTGATTTATTTAAAAGAGTAAAAGAAGTCAATCTTCAAGAAATCCCTTTTAATCTTCTTAATACATTTAATGGTCAATTAAATCAAGCAATAACTTATTTCGAACAAGCAAAAACATTTAATCCAGCAGTAAATAATGCAGTTAATGCAAGAGCTGCTATTATCACTAATATTCAAAATAATTACGATAATTATTACACTCATTCAATTCCAATATTATCAGTTGGATTATTAAATAGTAATGACCTTTCTCTTGAGCGTTCAAAAATGAATCAACTTATAACTGATTTAGAAAATGAAAAAAAAGTATCAAAAGAGGAAAGTGAAAAGAAGTTAGCCGAATTAAACTCAATAATTGAGAATGCAAAGAGTTTTGCTACAAAAGCAGGAGTTTCAAAACATTCCTCTGTTTTTAAAACTGAATCTAATTTTCACGAAGCAGAAGCGAAAAAATGGTTGAAATTTACTACTTGGATTCTAATAGGAATCGTTTTATCTGCAATCGGATTGGCTTTTATGGGGTTACTATTTAAAGAGAATAACGAAATTATTCAGTTTACAATTACTAAAATTGTTGTCTTATCTGCACTATTTTATGGACTTGCACTAACGAATAAAAATTACAAAGCACACAAGCACAATAAAATTTTAAACACACATAGACAAAATGCTCTAACAACATTTGAAACTTTTTCCAATGCCGCAAGTGATGAACAGACTAAAAATGCAATATTACTTGAAACAACGCATTCTATTTTTTCTAATCAACAAACAGGGTATTTAAAAAATGATGGAGATGGAGAATCAAGTAACAAAATAATTGAAATAATTAAAAGTGCTACGACAAAAGGAGAATAATAACTATGCCCAACACCGTATAAAAATAATTGCGGTTTAGTGCTTAATCAAAGGTCGTTGCGGGTTTGTAACGTCTGATTTTCCTTCGGAAAATCCTCGCATACAAACCCGCAACTATTCTTATACATAAACGTTGGCATTCATTGTGGCAGAACGTTAAAAATGAGACTTATGAGTAATTTATCAAAGATTAAAAAAGAAATTGAAAAATATGCAAATGACTCAAATCTGACTGAATTACAAATTGTTGAGAAACTCGAAAAACACTACTTTAATAAAAGAGTAAACGAGAATTTAAAGTTGTATAAAAAAGGAAAGAAAAAAGTGAGCGAAATAACAAAAGACCTGAAAATCTCGCCACGAAAATTTTATGCGATTTTAGAAAAAAAGAAAATAGAACATAAGAAATATAAAAAAGAGTGATTTAAAACAAAACGTTTGACTTTTAGCTCGTTTACGGAATTGGAAACTGAATTGAAAAGCAAAACCCAAATTGAATGCGGAATTTAGCAAGTTGCGGAATTGCTCACTCAATCGGAATTGAAAAAGTTTGCGGAATAAAACGCTGACCGAATTCACTCAAACGCTGGAAAAAATAAAAAACGGAATTAAGCCGAATAATTAAAAGTCTGAATAAAAAAACAACGAAATGCCAACACCGTGTATAATTAATGGCTGGTTCTCGCCTACTTACGAAAATCCTCGCGGATTTTCTATTCGGTTTTTATTTGCTAAATTAGGTGCTTAAACACGCCACTAATCATACACAAACACGTTGCCAAAAATTGCTCACTCACTCAAATTCGGAATTCAATATTAAAAGAAATATCTTGCTAATGAAGAAAAAGAACAAGCAGAAAGAGAAGAAAAAAAGAGTTGAAAAAATTAAAACTTATTCAATTCTAATATTAATATGTAGTCCAATTTTATACTTTATTTATTTACCTATTTATGCAATAACAAGAGATACTACTTTAGATAATAATTCTGAAATTATAAAAGGTGTGGTTTTGAATGAAAGAAATTATTTATGGAATGACAAAGTTAATCATTCATTTACTTACTCTTATGAATTTAGAATAAATGGAAAAACTTATAAAAATAATTCCAATAAAAAGAATTTGAGAGTTGGTGATAGTATATTAATTGAATATTATCCTAAATTTCCAACATTTAATCGGAGTTTAAAAAACAAGGAAAAATAAAAATATGGAATACTCGCTCGCTCGTGAAATTCAGAAACGTAAAATTTGAAAGTTTTGAATTTTAAATAAAAAATGAGAAATCACTCAAAGTCTGAAAACAAAATTGTGGAATTATCACTCAAATTTTGAATTTACAAAGTTTGCTGAATTAATTTAGCAAAAAAAGAAAATTAAGATTAAGGAATTTTCACTAAACTCTGATTTTTTGAAAGTTAGAAAATATAAAATTAGGAATTTAAACTAAAAAAACAACTATTTGGCAACACCTTGTATAATTTATTGCTTGCAATTAGCTTACTTACGAAAATCCTCGCGGATTTTCTTTGCCTGTAATTATTTATAAAGTAAATTGCTTAAAATCGCAACAAACCATACAAAAACACGTTAGGCAACATTTGAAAACACAACAATATGAAGAGAATTTCAATAATATTTTTAACATCTATTTTACTCATTAACTGCAAAAAGCAACAAGAAATTAATATTGAGTATTTATCGGAAAAATTCAATGAGAGTGTTGAAAAAATTAATATAGTTCAATATGATATTGAAAATATAATGACATTTTCAAATGGAAACGTTTGGGACAATAAAGGTTTTGCTGTTCTTGAAAAAAAACCTTCTGACACAATTTTTGGATTTTCATTTTATGGAATAAGAAATGACATTAATAAATCATCCATTTACAAAGATGGAATTGGATTTCAAATCTCAAATGAAAAAAATAATTTTAGGCAAGAAAGAGGAGGTCTGCATTTTTTAGGAAGTCCAGGTGGACAAATGGTTTATAAAGACTTCTTCAAATTAGAGACTGATTATAAAAACATTCAGATTTCAGAAACAGAAAATAGCTTCATATTGGAATATAAATTTAAAGATGATTTAAAGAACAAAATAACAGATAAGACAAAGAGGCTAGAATTAGATAAAAACACATTTTTACCAAAAAAAGTTACAACTTCTTTACAGCCAGATTTTGGAAGTAAACAATCAACAGTTTTTATTTTTAATAATATAAAAATTAATGAAAATATTCAAAAGAACATTAACGAATATATTCAAGATTTAAATCAATTAGAGCTCATAAAACAGGAAAAAAGTAAACCAAATCCACTTTTAAAAAAGCCCTTGCCCGAAATTTCACTAATTAACTTATTTAACAAAAATGAAACAATTGCAATTAGGAATGGAAAATTAACTTTAATTGACTTTTGGGAAGTTTGGTGCGGTTGGTGTATAAAATCATTTCCTGATGTAGAAAAGCTAAAGAATAAATACGAGAATGATTTAACAGTAATTGGAATCGTTTCTCAAGATATAGAAAATGCGAGAAAATTAGTTGAGAAAAAAGAAACGACATTTTTAAATTTAATTGGAAATAAAGAACTGAATAAAACATTTAGCGTGAATAGTTGGCCAAGATATTTTTTAATTGATAAAAATGGAATAATTCAAAAAGAATATCACGGATTTTCAGACCAAATTGAAAAAGATATTAATGAACTAATTCGAAAATAAAAAACGTTGCCTAACACCGTATATAATTTATTGCTAGTTCTAGCCTACTTACGAAAGTCCTCGCGGACTTTCTTGGTCAGTAATTATTTACTACATTAGTTACTTAAAACACGCAACAAACCATATACAAACACGTTGTAAAACATTTGAAACGAACATTTTACATATCATTATTTATTTTGATTTCTGTAATCAGCTGTAAATCAAAGAAACCTCTAATTCTGAATTTTGAAGGAAAAACTGAATATGAATTTATTGAAACGAAAAGAGAATTTGAATTGATATTGACAGAGTTTAAGCAAAACACTTTTTATTGTTATACAGAAATTGTTCCTTATGCTTTGCTTATTGGAAAAACAAATAATTCTGAACTGCCTAAAAAAATATCTGTGCTATCATATTGTGATAAGAGAGTTTTTAAAGTTGGAGACACATTGAAAATAACACCATCTGAAAAGCCTAAAAGAACTGAAAGTATGGGATTATTATATTACTCTAAAGATACAATTGTTGGTGGAAAAAAAGTGTATAAAAAAATTGGAACTGAAAATAAAGCAGTCTGGGGAATTCCTAATACTGTGGAATAAAAACGTTTTACAACACCGTACAAAATTAATTGCTTTGTTTTAGCTTACTTACGAAAATCCTCGCGGATTTTCTTTGTCAGTAATTATTTATTAACTTTATTGCTTAACCAACGCAACTAAATCTTGTACAAACACGTTGGCAACCATTACCAATCACACTCAAAAGGAATGAAATTAGAAAAAGATTTAGAATTAAAAATTAATGAACTTGCTGAATATTTAGTTAAAAAAGGTGTTGTTGGAATACATAAAGGTTTGGATGAAAATGAACATAAAGCTATTCGTTTCTTAAAAGAAAATGAATTAATAAAGTTAAGTCCAAATAGTAGATTCCAATATATTTCTACACCTGAAATTAATAAAATAAATGAATTAGGAATTGTTGAATACTTAAAATTAATAAACGAAAAAGAAGATATTGAATTAAGGAAAACTAAAGTTGACCTTGAATTAGCTGAAAAAATGTTAAAAGAATTTCCTAAAACAAAATTATTTTCGAGAATTGGAGCTTTCATAGGAATAGGTTTAGCAATTTTAGAAATAGTAAAATGGATAATGAAATTAATGTCAACTTCTGGTAAAACATAATTTCTTTAAAATCTGAATTGAATTTCATAATATGTTGAATTTTATAATTAATAATCTGAATGAAAAACGGTTGCCAACACCGTACAAAATTAATTGCTTTCTTTAGGCTCACTTACGAAAGTCCTCGCGGACTTTCTTTGTTTGTATTTTATTTAGTAATTTTATTGCTTAACCACGCAACTAACCTTGTACAAAGACGTTAGGCAACATTAAGAAAAAATACTCCGAAAAAGAATTAAAAAATGGATAGAAAAATATTATTTGCTACATACCAAATAAGAATTAAAAATAATAAAAGAGACTATCAATTTTTAGATAGGTTTAATGGAGAAGATGATTTTCTTGATACATTCAAAACATATACCGAACATATTTTCGAAAATACTAAAACAATAGTAAGCAAAAACATTAAAAAAAAATTCACATTAAAAGAACCTTGTATTATTAATGAAACTGACAGGACTTTATTTGGCTATTTTAATGCAGGTTTAACTGGGGTAAAAAAAATAATTAAAAACGACGAAGCTCCTGAAGAAGGTGAATTTAATCAAGAAAAATATCACACTTCTTATCAACCTATTTTTTTTTATTTATATATTCCAAAAGGAAAAAAAGAGGCACATTTAGTACTTCAAAAAGATGTTAACTTTGGAATAAAAACAAACTTATACAATACTTTAAAAGATTATATTCTCTATTTAGGTTACCTTAACAATAGAATAGAGTTTAGTAACACACTTCACCATTCTGTTTATAAAAGAATGATGAAATATGGTAAATTAAAAAGCATAGAGCTTATAAAGAAAAGAATACCATCAACTCCTGAAGAATTAAATTCACCAATTAAATACACGAAATCAGGGAAATTTATAACTTCTTTAACATCGTCAACAGGTTTAGGAGATGTTTATAAAAAATGGATTACAGAATTAAATGTCTTTGGAGATAAGTATAAACAAGTAGAAATAAGAGAAATGGATGATACTGTCGATGAAGTAGAGTTTGAGTTAGAATTAGGTGGTTCAAAAAAGAAATTTTACGTTGCAGATACAAGAAAGCCTATGCCCTATGTTGATGTTACAGACAGTTTAGAATTTGATGATTTTGAAGAACCTACAAAAGATTCTTTAATAAGAAAGGCAGAAGAATTAATTAAAGAAATGATTAATCCTCAAATCTAAATTATGCCAAAAATAAAAATTGGAAAAATTATTAAGTCACATTATAAGACTTTTTATATTTTAGAAAATGAAAATGAAAAAATTTCTATTTCAAGTTATTTACTGTATTTACTAATTCCTTTTGTAGGTTCTATAATATTGACATATTTTGGATATACAATGGAATCAGAAATTAATAATCTTATTGCTGCTATTTCTATTTTTGGAGGTTTCTTATTCAATCTCTTAGCTATAATTTACACCCAAGTAGACAAAATATTAATTGCAATTGAAAAAGATGAAATAAAAGCTGAAAAAGGGGAATTAGGTATTTTCGATAACACAAAAAGAGATTTAAAAAATAAAAGAATTTTTGCAAAAGAAATTAATTCAAATATCTCATATTCAATAATTGTAGCTTTAACTATAATAATATTTTTACTTTTATTAAATGTCGAATTACCTAAAATTATACTTTTCAATTATACTCACTTTATAAAAATGATGTTCATTGGAATTAATTACTTTTTATTAAGCCATTTTATATTAACACTATTAATGATTATAAGTAGAGTTTACATTTTATTGAGCAGAGATATGGAATAAAAAAACGTTGCCTAACACCGTATATAATTTATTGCTAGTGCTAGCCTACTTACGAAAATCCTTAGGGGATTTTCTATTCCGTTTTTATTTACTAAATTTAGTGCTTTAAAAACGCAACAAACCATATACAAACCGTTACCCACAATTAGAGAAAAAAATGAACGGAATAACATTCATTGAGAATTTTATTGATAATCCAGCCGAATTGTTTCACAAACTGAAAAACAATGTTGAATGGGATGAAAGAATGTCTGCTCGAAAAACTGCGAGTTATGGAAAAGCATATAATTATTCTCAAATAAGTTATCCTTTTCAAGAATTTACGGCTGAACTAACTGCTATTATAGAATCAATTGATAAAACGCTGAATTTCAAACCGAATAACTGCTTGATTAATTATTATCTGGACGGAAAATCTAAAATGGGATTCCATTCTGACCAAACTGATATATTGCACGAAAACACAGGTGTTGGAATAGTATCAATTGGAGAAACTCGAATTTTAAGGTTTCGAAATATTGAAAACAGAGAATTAATAAAGGACTTTGAACTTCCCTCTGGCTCGTTTATTTATATGACAAATGAAATTCAAGACGAATGGCAACACTCAATTCCGAAATCCGATACTGAAAACGGACGAATGAGTTTGACTTTTAGAAAAATGAAATGATGCACGAACCTTACGAAAAAAGACTAAATCATAAAGCTGACTTCAGAGTAAAATACACATTCAGAAGTCCAGAAGATGGAGGAAGGCAAACAGGAGAACCTTATCAAGGAATCCGTTCGGATTTTTCTTTTTTAGGAGAAGACGAAAAAGTATTATATATGATTTGGCCTGAATTTGAAAATCAAGACGGTAATTTAATATTAGAGAATAATTGTCGAGTTCCTAAATCTGGAACAGCGAGAATGTGGATTATAAATAATGAGATGAGACCTTTTCATTACGATAAAATAACAATTGGAACTAAAGGTCATTTTAGAGAAGGTGGAACGTTTTCAGCAGATTGTGAAGTTATTAAAATTCTAGATTTGAAAATAAATCCAACAGAAAATAAATAACTGTGGCTAACAATGTGTATAATTCATTGCTAGTTATAGCCTACTTACGAAAGTCCTCGCGGACTTTCTATCTGTGATTTATTTGCTAATTTTAATGCTTAAACACGCAACGAAATCATACACTAGACCGTTATGCGCAATTAACACAAATTTCCAATTGTTAATTTATTCTTAAAAACTTTAAATAATGATATGATTAAAAAATCTATATTTGGAGTATATTTCCTCTAACTATTTATGTTTAAATTAATTAAAATAATGTTCAACCTATTTAAAAGTAAAACGCCAGCTCCATTAAAAGAATTAACAGATGAAGAATTTGAGGCTGCAAAATTTAAAGCTCGTATAGCTTTTATTGATGACGAAGAAGTTTCGCATATTAAAAGATTAAGAAACGACGGCTATAATATCACAGATTTTACTGATATTGAAAATATAGATGACTTCATAAGAAAGAAGTACCATGTAATTATTTTAGATATTCAAGGAGTTGGTCAAAACATTTCTCCTAAATCTGAAGGTTGGGGAATTCTAAAATATTTAAAAAAAGAATGTCCAAACCTTGTCGTGATAATGTTTACTGGAGCTGAATGGTCAATAACAAAATATAAAGATGAAGCTGAACAAGCAGATGATTTCATTGGAAAAGATTTAGAGTTTTTGGATTTCAAATCCAAATTAGATGAAGGAATAAGAAAAGCTTTCTCTCCAAAATTTCATTATGATATTGAAAAGAAAAAAATCCTTAAAGAACTTAATAATGTAAATACTATAAATGAAATAAAAAATATCATAGATAGTTATGGTTCAGATAAAAAAACCGCGTTGAAAAAAATCAAAAAAATAACATCTAATAAATCGGTAATTGCTAGTGTAGAAAATCTACTTTCAATTACAGAGTCAATTTTAAAATTAATTGCATGAATCCATTTGGCTATCCATCTGTTAATAACCAAAGAGAGTTTCATTTTGCCGATGGAAGATTTTGTTCACTTCCAAAAGAATATAAGAGAGACTCAAACCAAAAAATTTTAAAGGAATTTTATTCTAATTTACTATCAAAATCATCAAATAAATTAATTAATATTGGTGTTGACCCTTTAGGTTTTACTTATTTAGTTTTAGATTTTATTTGTTATGTTGGACTTGTAACTTCAAAGGGACAAAAAGCCAAATACAGAAATTTGACTAAAAAATATCCAGAGAATTATTTCAAAATTGAATATCTAAAAAAACAAATACAATTTGAATATGATTTAGTTAATTTCAAAGAATATATTCCTATTGAAATTGTTACTCAGAATCTACATGAAATAAGAGGATTAAATTCTAAGATATCTGGTAACATTGATTCAATAATGCAAATAGATAATGAAGCAGAATGGGATGATAAATTTGAAAATCAGTCAGAAAACATAAAAAAGATATATGTAGGAAGTAGACTTATCAAATTCATTTTAGATAATGTTAAGTTCTACAGACCAAATTTTTTTGAAACTCTAAATTTAAATACTAACAAATCTTTTGTAATTCATCGTTCAGTAAGTAAAATTGTGAAAATTTATAGAAATGATTTTAAAAAAGATAAAGCAGATATAGAGTTCACAGGCAATTGTAGAGGTTCAATAAAAGGAGATAAAGAATATTTTGAAATACTCGTCAAAATATTGGTTGAAAACGCTCTTAAATATTCTGAATTTCCAAAAAGAATTGGACCCAAAGTAATAATATCTGAAGTAAATAAAATCGTTCAGATAGAAGTTCATTCTTATGGTAGAGCTATTCCAGAAACAGAGCAACCATTTTTATTTATTAAGGGTTTTAGGTCAAAGGTAAATAGAGTTTCAAAAGAAGGAACTGGAATGGGACTGTATAATGCTAAACAATTATCTAAACACTTCAATGCCCAAATTTCATTCAAAAACAAGGAAGTATCAACTAAGGATGAAATTGATTTAGCTTGGAATATATTTACTTTAGAAATAAATAAAAGCGCATAACAACGTGTATAATTCATTGCGCCTGATTTTCCCTACGGAAAATCCTCGCTTCTGAATTATGAGCTCGTGATTATTTGCTAACTTAGTGCCAACGCAACGAAATCATACACGAACACGTTGTGTGTCATTAGACCAAACCAACTAATAAAATAACTAAAATAAAATGCCTAGAGCCAAATCAAAATCGAAAATAATAGCTGAAAAAACAATTTTTGCTGCTTTTAAAATATTACAAGAAAATGGTGGTGAATTAAGAGGGAAAGAAGTTGTTGAGAAAGTTCGCGAAACGGTAGAATTCAACGAATATGAAAAGCACAGATACGAAAAAACTGGCTACATTCGTTGGGAATCTATTCTCCACTTTTACACAATTGATTGTATGAAAGCTGGATTTCTTAGAAAATCAAAAGGAGTATGGATTCTTACTAACGAAGGAGAAGAAGCTATAAAACTCGGAGCAGAAAAATTATTATCAACAGCAACAAAGATATATCGTGAATGGGATGCGAAAAGAAAAAAAGAAGATAATACAGTAGATGAAGAAGATGACGATATTGAAGAAATTAAAACTGATAAAGGGCAAGCACAACAGGCAAGAATTGACCAATTAGAAGAAAATGCTATTTCAGGAATTAGAAATTTTATTCTTCGTAAAAACCCATATGAGTTTCAAGATTTGGTAGCTTCGTTACTTAATGCAATGGGATATCATATTTCGGAAGTGGCAAAAAGAGGTCCTGATGGTGGAATTGATATAATTGCTTATAATGATCCATTAGGAACAACTCAACCAAGAATAATTGTACAAGTAAAACATAAACCAACAACAAACATTTCATCTGATGAAATACAGAAATTAGCTGGAACTTTAAAACGTACTTCTGATGTTGGAATTTTTGTAACCTCAGGAGATTTCTCAAAACCTGCTGAAAAAGAAGCTCGAAACTCTAGAGAACATATTGAATTAATAGGATTTGACAGGTTAGTTGCATTATGGACTGAATATTATACGAAATTAGATGATGAACAAAAAAACATGCTTCCGTTACATCCAATTTATTTTTTAGGTAGTAATGAATAAAAATAACGCCACACAACAACGTATATAATTTATTGCTAGTGCAAGCCTACTTACGAAAATCCTCGCGGATTTTCTATTCGGTTTTTATTTGTTAAATTAGGTGTTTAAACCACGCAACAAACCATATACGAACACGTTGGCAATAATTAAAAACAAACCAAGAAACAGAATGAAAAACATTAAATTTTTATCAGTATTTACATTATTTTTTATTCTGTGTTCGTGCAATGAAAAAGTATCGAATGAAAAACCAAAACCAGACGGAATTTGGAAACAAATTGGATATGGAAATATTATCGAATTGAACGACACACTTATAAGCGTTTATAATATTTCAAAGCAAGATTGTAATTTATCCTTTAAAGAACATATTTTAGATTTTGGAAAAGTCAAAAAATATTCAAAAGATACATTAACAATTCAACACGGAAATGATGATTGGTTATTTACGAGATTAGATGAATTGCCAAATCTCTGTAAAACTACGAGCGAATTAAATCACGACCCAAAAATTAACTTTCAAGTGTTTTGGGACACATTCAATGAACATTACGCATCTTTTGATATTAAAAATATTGATTGGAACGAAGTCTATAAAAAATATGAACCTAAAGTAAACGAGAACACTACTGATTTAGATCTGTACACAATCTTTAGGGAAATGATTGAACTTCTAAATGATGGACACGTCAAAATGGAAGTACCCGAAAAAATTGAAAACGAGTTTAAAAATCAAATAGAAGAACAAGAAGAAAAATATTCTAAATTGGACGAATTTAATCTCAACAAAGAAATTGCAGAATTTTATGTTGACAGTTTACGCAATTACAATGCAGGAATGGTTCGTTACGGACTTATCGAGGAAAACGTAGGCTACATTCAAATAAATTCTATGCTAATGCTAGCGGATTATGATTTGGAAAAAGATTTAGATTTAAGAAACTTCTATGGTCAATATTGGGAAAAAGCAGAAAACAGAAAAGATGAATTACAAAGGCAAGACGAAGTTGACGGAATTAACAAAATATTGAATTCAATTATTAAAGACTTACCAAATGCGAAAAGCTATATTTTGGATTTGCGTTTTAATGGTGGTGGAAAAGATGCTGTTGCACTTGACATTTTAAACCACTTTTCAAATAAGGAAAAATTGGCTTACACAAAAAAAGCAAGAATAGAAAAAGGTTTTGCAAATCCTCAAAAATTTAAAATTGTTCCATCACAAAATCACTTTAATGGCAATGTATATTTACTTACAAGCCATTTAACAGCGAGTGCGTCCGAAATTCTTGTTTTGGCTTCCTTGGCAAATGACAATTTCAAAAGAATTGGCTCAACAACGGAAGGGATTTTTTCTTCGACATTAGACAAAGAACTTCCAAATGGTTGGGAATACGAGTTGTCTAACGAAGTTTATCAAGATTTAAATGGCAAAAATTACGAGAATATTGGAATTCCAACAGATTGTCAATTAGAGTATTCAACAAACAAAGACATTTTTTTAGACCAATTATCAGCTGACTTGAAAAACAAAAAAGATAAAGCGATTGATTTAGCAATAGAACTTGAGAAAAAACAATCGAAAAAATAACTATTGCCAACACCGTGTATAATTAATGGCAGGTTCTCGCCTACTTACGAAAATCCTCGCGGATTTTCTATTCGGTTTTTATTTGCTAAATTAAATGCTTAAACACGCCACTAATCATACACAAACACGTTAACTCTAATAAGACAGCGCAATTTCAAAACCGGAACTGAACGCTAAAAAATAAAGTTGTTTAAGCCGAACTGAACGCAAAAAGCTCACTCAAATTCTGAATTTTAAAACGTTGGAATAACAAGCACAACGCACGAATTTCTCACTCTTATTTTGAATCTCACTCAGTCGGAATTTCTCACTCGAAATCTGAATTGCATTACGTTGGACTTTTAGTTAGTTTGTGGAATAATAACTAGAAATTCAACGCGCGAATTTCCCACTCATGCGTGAAAATAAATAAGGCAGAATTTAGCAACAAACTCAATAAAAAATAAAACAATTACTAGAGTTAACACCGTGTATAATTAATTGCTTTGTTCTTCCCTACTTGCGAATATTCCTGCGGAATATTCACGGGTTCGTAAAAGTTTGCTAATTTAGTTGCTTAACCACGCAACTAACCATACACAGCAACGTTGCCCATAATAGCGGAAACCACTCAAACGCAATCAATTCGGGTTTGAAAAATCTGAATTTCACAAAGCAAAACGCTGAATGAATTTCGCCGAATTTCACTCAAATACGGAATGAAAATCACGTCGGACTTTTTAGCTCGTTTGCTGAATTAAGCTGTTTATGGAAAACCGAACTGTGCGCTGAAAAAACTCTTGCGGAATTATCACTCAAGCGGAATAAAAATCTGACTGAATTCACTCAAACGCTGAAAATCGGAAAGCGGAATCCAGTAGAATATTAAAAACTCTGAAAAAAAACTACTATGGGCAACACCGTATAAAAATAATTGCTACTTTAGTGCTTAACCAAAGGTAGTTGCTGTTTTGTTACGTCTGATTTTCCTTCGGAAAATCCTCGCACACAAAACCGCAACTATTCTTATACAAACACGTTGTGCAACATTTGACTAAAAAATGAAAAATCGAATTTTAATAATATTATTTATAGCTATAAATTTGACTTTATTTGGACAAGAGTCAAAAGACTGTTATGAAATAAAGTATCTCGACTTTTTTGGTTTAGACGAAATGGAAATTATAAAATGGCCGGAATCTGAACTTGGCGAGCTTTCGAAAATAGATTATGCTAAAGACAGGGATAAATCTGAAATTAAAACTAACTTCATTATTCCGATAATTGTCTATCAGTTAAAGGAATATCATCCGAATTGTAGTGAAGAAATTGATACGAGTTATTTTAATAAAATTTCAGAAATCTATTTGAAAATTAGAGGAATTGATTCAACCAAATTTCTGAAAAAATCAATCGCTGAAAAAATTGACTTCTTACGTGCCGACTTTTATTCTCAAGTCGAAAATGTGGATTATTTACCTAAAATGACAACAACTTTCGATGACGGACCTTTTTATGGAGTTGACTATAAAGAGGAATCGGAATTAAAATCAATTAAAACGCAGGTAACTGAATTTGGAACTTTAGATGTTTCAAAGGATAAGGATAAAACAATACTTACGAGCAAAGACAAAATCGGAAATATAATTTGGCAAAAGGTAATTACAGGATTATCAGAAAGAAATTTAACCGAATTGCATTTCACAGAAAACCCGATGGAATATAATTCTGTTGCAACTGTCGCGCATATGTATTCTGAAGGAGAAAGATTTACACTATATTTAAAAAGCGATGGAAGTTTTATGTATTACTTTCATTCTTGGTAAAACAAAATAAAAACGTTGCACAACATTGGCTATAATTCATTGCTGTATTCTATACTTAAAAGAAAATAACTAACTTTAAATCGGCTGATTCGTTCGGCTGAAAATTTATCAATTTTTTTAACCGCAACGAAATCATAGCCGAGACCGTTGTGCATAATTATGAAAACAGTACTAAAATCAATCTTTCTGCTAACATTAAGCTTCTCGTGTTTTAGCCAAAACAGCGGAAAAGAAAACTTGAATTTAGTTTTTTATGATAACTGTTCAAATCAAATAATTGAACCTGAATTTGAAGTATTGTACGTGTCTGACTTGAATTATGATTTACTTACAGTCTATAAAGAAATTGATAATTGGGTACTTCAATACTCAACGACTTTAAAAACAAAAAACGACACTATTAGAATTCCAAAAATTCTCTTTGCTGGTGGAAATGAATTACATTCAAAACGTTGGACTTATCTAAATTGCGAAAAAGTATGTAATGGAAAAGAAACGGATTTTTATGAAAATGGAAATAAGCGGACTGAAGGGACATACTCAAATGGAAAACCTATTGAAATCAAAGAATATCGAGACAACGGAATATTACGAGCTCAATACTTTTATGAAAATCTCACTCTCAAATACAAACGAATTGATTACTACGATGAAAATGGAAATTTGGAAGAGTATGAGATTTACAAGAATAAGAAAAGAAGAACAATAATTAAAACATTTGACAAAAACGGAAATTTGAAAAATAAAGAAACTGAAAAATATTTTATAGAACGTAATAAATAACTATGCACAACAACATATATAATTTATTGCTAGTTCTTGCCTACTTACGAAAATCCTCGCGGATTTTCTTGGTTCGTGTTTTATTTACTAAATTCAGTGCTTAAAAAACGCAACAAATCATATATAAAACCGTTGCACACAATACGAAAAACGAAATATGAAAAAAATAACTTTATTAGTAATAATTACATTAATTCTGAATTCTTGCTCGCCGAAATTAATACCGAACGATAAAAATGAAAATTCATTATTAGGGAAAATTAACAACCAAATTGAAAATAAAACAATTTCAAAGAATGCTTTAATTTATTTAAATGGAAAAGTTATTTCATATCAAAAGCTAATAGAATTAAATATTTTTGAAATTAAAGATTTTCCTGAAATTAGTTATTTAGACAAAAAAGAAGGCGAAAAAGAATACGGAGAAATTGGAAAAAATGGTGTTATTAAAATGAAATCATTTTTAGACCCTTTATTAGATTACAAATATTATAAAGAAATAAATAATAAGGAAATACTTGAATTTATTGAAAAATCATCGCATGACGGAATTATAAATAAAAACCCTTTATTAGTTGTTTCTGGGAAACCATTGAGAGGAAAAGAAATAGCAAGTACAATTAACGAAATGAAAGTTGAAAAAATGAACTTAATGGAACAAGTTGTTGGTTACAGAATTTACGGAATTAGAGCAATAAATGGAGTAATTTTAATTGACCCAAAATATTAGGTTTTAAAAATTAAATTAAAAAAGTTGAAAAATTAGGAAAGGAAATAAAGTACTGTGTGCAACACCGTATAAAAATAATTGCTACTTTAGTGCTTGACCAAAGTTAGTTGCACTTTTGCCGCGTCTGATTTTCCTATCGGAAAATCTGCCGCACACAAAACCGCAACTATTCTTATACATAACCGTTAGGCACAATTTGAAAACCGTATTCCGAATTCAGAAATTATTTGGAAAATGTACGTTTTCTATGTTCAATAGCCCATTCTACCATAACATCTATAATACTTTGAAATGTTTTCCCTGATTCGGTTAATTCATATTCAACCGTAACAGGAGTTGTATCGTGAACAGTACGTTTAACAATGCCGTTATTTTCTAAATCCTTCAATTCTTTAGATAACATTCTTGGAGAAATTTTATCAATATTTCGTTCTAATTCTTTAAAACGCATTTTACCAAACAATAAACTGCCAATAATAGGTGTTTTCCATTTTCCATTTATAACATTTAATGCATCATTAAGTGCTAATATATACTGCACCGAACATTTTTTAACTTCTTCTATTTGAGTTGCTACTTCCACTTCCATTTGTTTTATTATAACTATACTTTAGTATAGTGGTTACATAAGGTATATTACTTACTTTTGTATAGCAAATATATGTATTTTTGCTATATAATTCTATAATAAAAACAATTTATAACAGAAATAAACAAATGAAAGAAAAAATTTTAATTACAGGAGCAACAGGACATTATGGGAAATCTACTATTGATTTTTTATTAAAAAATGGTGTTTCCGAAAAAAACATTTTTGCTTTAGTAAGAGATGAAGCAAAAGCAGAAGATTTAAAAGCCAAAGGGATAACTTTAAAGATTGGAGATTATGATAATTACTTTTCTTTGGTAGAATCTTTTAAAGGAGTAGACAAATTATTATTAATTTCTGGTTCTGACATTGCAAATAGAGGAAAGCAACATAAAAATGTCGTTAATGCAGCAAAAGAAGCAGGTATAAAACATATACTATATACTAGTTTTGAACGTAAAAATGAAACAGAAACTTCACCAATAGCATTTGTTGCCAAATCTCATATTGATACCGAAAATCAAATTAAAGCAAGTGGTATGCACTACACTATTTTTAGAAACAATTTATATGTAGATATTTTACCAATGTTTTTTGGAGAACAAGTATTAGAAACTGGGATATTCTTACCAGCAGGAGCAACTAAATCTGCATTTACTTTACGCAATGATATGGCAGAAGCAACAGCAAATGTTTTAGCCAGTAAAGGACACGAAAATAAAGAATACTCAATAGCAAATTCTGAAAACATTTCTATTCAAGAAATTGCCGAAACATTAAGTAAGTTGACAGGAGAAGATATTTCCTATATAAGTCCAAGTGCTGAAGTCTATATTGACACATTAACCAAAGCAGGTGTTCCTACTGAATATATAGGAATGTTTGCTGGTTTTTCCGAAGCCATTAAACAAGGTGAATTTGAAACTTCAACGACAGATTTAGAAAATTTATTAGGCAGAAAGGCTACTTCAACAAAAGAATTTTTAACACAAGTATATTTAAAATAATTTAAAAATAACAACAATGAAAAACACAATTAAAACAGTAACGTTTGCAATAATTGCAATAGTAACATTATCATTTACAACTATGGAAACAGAAAAAAAAGACATTAAAATAAAAAATAGTAAAGTAGTTTGGAAAGGCTACAAAGTAACAGGTTCTCACGAAGGAACTATCAATATAAAATCAGGCTCTTTATCGTTTAATGATGGAAAATTAACAGGAGGAGAATGTAGTATTGATATGACAACTCTTGTGTCAACAGACTTAACTGGAGAATATAAAGGTAAATTAGAAGGTCATTTAAAATCTGATGATTTTTTTGGTGTTGAAAAATTTCCTACAGCAACTTTAATTTTTACAGATGTAAAAGTCAAAGGGAAAAATTCATACAATATTACTGGAGATTTAACTATTAAAGGAAAAACAAATCCTGTAACTTTTGAAATTTCTATTTATGGTAGCAAAGCAACAACATCATTAAAGATTGACAGAACAAAATATGGTGTAAAATACGGTTCTACAAGTTTTTTTGATGGTTTAAAAGACAAAGCCATTTATGATGAGTTTGATTTGGTTGCCGATTTAGAATTCTAAAAATAGTTTTACAGTACCTAATTAAGTGTAATCATAATTTTGAATAACAACTCTCGACTTCACTTAATTAGGTATTATACAATATTAATATGCAACGTTTACAATTTTTACAATTATTAGGGTTAACTTCTATAGATCTAGGTATGAACACATTAAGTAATTTAAAGAAAATTTCTGAAACATTTCCACTTTCACAAAGAATGCCTATTCTCTTTTTAGGACACGGAAGTCCTATGAATGGTATTGAAGATAATCAATTCACTAAAGGATTTAAAAATATTTCAAAAACACTACTAAAACCAAATGCTATCATATGTATATCAGCACATTGGTTTACAAAGGGAACAAAAGTTACGGCAATGGAAATTCCTAAAACAATTCACGATTTTGGAGGTTTTCCACAAGAATTATACGAACAACAATATCCTGCAAAAGGAAATCCAAAATTAGCAAAAGAAACAAAAAAAATATTACACCCAACACTTGTTGAGTTAGATGAAAAATGGGGATTAGATCACGGAACTTGGACAGTATTAAAACATTTATTTCCAAAAGCAGACGTTCCAGTAATTCAATTAAGTATAGACTATACCAAAGATGCAAACTATCATTTTGAATTAGCAAAACAATTAAATTCTTTAAGAGATAAAGGTATTTTGATTATTGGAAGCGGAAATATTATCCACAATTTAGGATTAGTAGATTTTAAAAACTTTGATAAGGATAATTACGGGTACGATTGGGCAATTGAAGCACAAGAAACAATTAATAATCATTTGATTAATGGAGATTATAAACCTTTAATCGATTATAAAAAACAATCAAAAGCATTTCAATTGGCCATTCCTTCACCAGACCATTATTTGCCTTTAATTTACACATTAGGATTGCAACAAAAGGGTGAAAAAATTCAACTTTTTAATGATAAATTACTTGCAGGTTCTTTAAGTATGACTTCATTAAAAATAAGTTAAAAAACTGTGCCTAACACCGTATATAATTTATTGCTAGTTCTAGCCTACTTACGAAAATCCTCTCGGATTTTCTATTCGGTTTTTATTTGCTAAATTACGTGCTAAACCACGCAACAAACCATATACAAACACGTTGGGCGTCATTAAAAAAAACCGTTAGAAAAAAGAAAAAAACTGAATAAATGAAAGCAAACGAAACAAAAGTTGAGGACTTTTTATCTTCAAATAAAACGCAATTTGTAATTCCAGTTTATCAAAGGAATTATGATTGGTCAACAAGTCAATGTAAGCAACTTTTAGATGATATTCTTGAAGTCGGAACTAGTAAAAGAACAAATGCTCATTTTATTGGAAGTGTAGTTTATGTTCACGATGATGTTTATACTTCTTCAAGAATAAAGGAATTGACAGTTATTGACGGACAACAACGTTTAACTACTTTAACTTTAATTTATTTAACTCTTTATCGTTTGGCAATTGAAATGAACGACAAAGGACTTGAAGCTGAAATAAGCGAAACTTATTTAACAAATAAATTTGCTCCCGAAGAAGAAAAATTGAAACTAAGACCAACTGAAAATAATGATAAAGCAATAAAATACTTATTGAGAAGTGATTCCAATGAAGAATTTAACGATTTTTCAAAAGTCATTGATAACTTTAATTATTTCAAAAGCAGAATTACAGCAGAAAATATTGAATATGTATTAAAAGGACTTTCCAAACTTATGTTCGTAGAAATTTCTCTTGACAGAGAAAAAGATGATCCACAGAGAATTTTTGAAAGTTTGAATTCAACAGGTTTAGAATTATCACAAGCAGATTTAATTCGTAATTATATTTTAATGGGGCTCAATAGAAAAAGTCAGAATAAAATATATAATAACTATTGGGAAATTATAGAAAAATTAGCAAAAGACGAAAGCTTAAACACAAGTAAAGTCTCTGACTTTATTAGAGATTATTTGACATTAGTAAACAATAAGATACCTAATAAAAATAAAGTTTATTTAGAATTTAAGGCAAAATTCCCAACAAGTGATTTAGAAGAATTGGAAAATAATTTATTACCAATTAAATCTCTTGTCAAATATTATAACAAATTATTAAATCCTAAAAATGAATCTGATAGAGAAATTAGAACTCAATTAGAATATATAAATCGTTTAGAAGTTAATGTTGCATTTCCGTTTTTAATGAAAGTTTATGAAGATTATTCAGAAAATATAATTGACAAACAAACTTTTATTAAAGTGTTAGATTTCATTCAATCATTTGCGTGGAGAAGATTTATACTTGGATTACCAACAAATGCTTTGAATAAAATATTTATGACTCTTTATGAGAAAATTGATAAAGACAATTATTTAATTTCACTTCAAAAATGGCTTTTAAAAAGACCTGGCTCTCAAAGGTTTCCTAAAAATAATGAATTAATAGAAAGCCTAAAACTAAAAGATGTTTATAATGTAAAATCGAAAAACAGAACTTATCTTTTAGAACGCCTTGAAAACTTTGAGAACAAAGAACCCGTAAAAATAGAAGGAAATACAGATATAACTATTGAACATATATTTCCACAAAATCCAGACCCAAAATGGAAAGTTGATTTAGGTACAGATGAATATAATTTCATAAAAGAAACTTATCTAAACACAATTGGAAATCTTACTTTGTCAGGTAATAATGGAAAATTAGGAAATAAAAATTTTTCATATAAACGAGATTTAGAAAACGCAGGTTATAAAGACAGTAGATTGTGGTTAAACAAATATCTATCAATTGCAGAAAAATGGGATAAGGCAGAAATAGAAAGACGTTTTGATTTATTAGCAGAACGCTTCTTGAAAATTTGGGAATACCCAGCAATTGATTTAGACGATAGAGACGAAAACAACGAAGTAAATATTTTTGAGGCTGAAGACCCAAAACATAAGAAATTAGAATATGCAATTTTCTATGACCAAAAAATCGAAGTAACTCAAGTTGCAAAATTATATGTAGAAGTTTTTAAACAGTTATTTGATTTACAGCCAGAAACATTTTTTACGACAGATTTGGCTGAAAAAATAACATTAACAAAAAATCCAAAAGAAGGAAACCCAAGACAAGCAGTTCAAATTAACGACACTTATTTTATAGAAGGTAATATAGATAATATTGGGAAATTTGAGAAAATAAAACACGCATTGACAATTTTTGATTCAGAAGATGAATTAACAATAAAATATGCCGAAAAAAATTAACGAACGCCCAACACCGTGTATAATTAATTGCTTTTTTTTAGCCAATTTACGAAAGTCCTCGCAGACTTTCTATCTGTGTTTTATTTACTAACTTTAGTGCTTAAAACACGCAACTAATCATACACAACAACGTTGTGCTTCATTACCAGAATGAACTTTCCTGAAATAGGTTGACTAAAAATTAAACCATTAATTATAGTCACTTATGAAAACACAAAATGAACACTGGCGAAAAAAAAGCTACCAAAAAGTAACTTTAGAAACCAAACTTTTAGTCATTGACCAAATTCTAAACGGTCAAGTTTCAACAAGATTTGCTTCAGAAAAATATGATGTTCCTAGAACTACTATTAACTATTGGTTAAGAAAATACAGTACCTTAGTGCAACAAAACACAGGAATGAGTAAACTAGATGAAATTAAAAAACTTAAGGAACGCATTGAAGAACTGGAGTTTGTAAAAGACTTTCAGCAAGATATTATTGCAGATATGGAACTTATTACTGGAGTTGATATGTCAAAAAAGTCGTTACCCAAAACATTAGCAAAAGAGATAGCGCTAAAGAAGAAAAACCGTTTAAAAGAAAATGGTTCTATGGATGTTTTGGGATTAGTAAACAAGCCTTCTATAAAAGACTCAAAACCCAACAAAAACAACAAATAGACCACCAAAAACTAATCAAAATGGTTAAAGACTACCGTAAAAAAGTAGGCTCTAAAACTGGTGGAATCAAACTTTATACTGAGCTCAAACAAGACTTTATAAACACTGATATTAAAATGGGAAGAGACAAATTCTATCGCTTTTTAAGGCTCCATCAACTATTAGTGCCTAAAACAAAAAACTATATCACTACAACAAACTCTAAACATATGTTTAAAAAATATAAAAACCTTGTAAAAGACCAAGTCCCTAATCGACCAGAACAGCTTTGGGTGAGCGATATTACTTATATTAAAACAGAAAGCGGACATAATTATCTAGCACTTGTAACAGACGCCTATTCTAAGCAAATTATGGGCTACAAACTCGATAATCATATGAGAACTTCTCTTTGTACTGATGCCCTCGTTATGGCTATTAAAAATAGAAAATATCCAAACAAACAACTTATACATCATTCAGACAGAGGTTTTCAATACTGTAATCCTAAATACACAACATTTGCTGAAAGCAATGGCATTAAAATGAGTATGACAGAGCAATACGACCCATACGAAAATGCAGTTGCTGAACGCATTAACAGAACTCTTAAATATGAATATGGATTAAAACAAACTATTAAAAACACTGAATTTGCTCAAAAAATAACTGACGAA
>Ga0316206_1001216_pt1 | contig 24681 bp, 26 predicted proteins | sample 6monthpyrite_MG_FD_204942 | JGI IMG/M metagenome (GOLD analysis project Ga0316206, IMG submission 204942) | Microbial mat bacterial communities from mineral coupon in-situ incubated in ocean water Damariscotta River, Maine, United States -... | ecosystem: Environmental > Aquatic > Marine >... | reverse complement strand
TCCTTCTTGTGAAGGTCAGTCTGTTTGTGGATGGGAATTATAGGGGGATATTGCTTAATTAGTTCTTAAAGTTGAGAGGGGACTGGAAGAAGTTTTCGAGTTGTTTTTTGTTGGAACTTATTTTTGGCTAAACCTCGGCTATCCAACCTCCACCTATCAGTTTATCAGCATCATAAAACACAGCTGCCTGACCCGCCGCAACACCAAATACACTCTCTTTTAATTCTACATATGCTTTATTCTCTTTTATAACTACATGACAAGCAACTGCTTTTGTTCTATATCTTAATTTAACACTTGTATCAAACTCAACTAAATCATTAAACATATTAAGATTATCTAAAACTACACTTTCGCATGCCAATTCTTCTTTTTTACCAACTACAATTTGATTTCTCTCAGGGTTAGTACTTAGCACATAGTGTGGATCATGAGCACCTTTTACCGTAAAGCCTTTTCTTTTTCCCACTGTGTAGTGCATGTAACCTTTATGCTCTCCAACAACATTTCCATCTTTATCTAATACTTCACCAATATTGTCTACGTCTACAAAATCTTTTAATAAATCAGTATAGGTAGTTTCGACAAAACATATTTCACTTGATTCAGCTTGAGATGCAAAAGTCTCTAGTCCTTTAATTGATGAGGCTATTTTTTTAATATCACTTTTTTTTCTATTACCAAGTGGAAACAATAATCTTGATAAAATATTTTTTTGTACGTAAAAAAGAAAATAGCTTTGATCTTTAGTATCATCGTCAGCAGCATAAAAATATATCCCGTCAGTTTTTATATAATGCCCTGTTGCAACATACTTTGCTTCTATAGTGTCCGCAAATTTTACCATCTCGCCAAATTTCAAATTTCTATTACATAATGCACATGGATTTGGTGTCTTACCTTCTGCATAAGTATCTATAAAAGGTTGAAAAACTTTTTCATTAAATGTTTGTTGTAAGTCTAGAACATGTAATTTTACACCAACAAAATCCGCAGCTTTTTGTGCTCTTGCTTGATGTATCTCATGATATCCTGGCTTTGAGTGAAGCTTCATATATACACCTTCTACTTCGTAGCCCTCTTCTTTGAGCATAAGTGCGGATATTGTAGAATCAACGCCTCCACTCATACCTATTAAAACTTTTTTTTCATTATTCATTTTAAAATCTTTTAATCATATTTCATATTCGTTCTGTGATTGTAATCTATCTTTATTAAAGTCAGATAAAGAATCATAGTATTTAGTATCTTTCAAACCAGCTTCTTCTAGAACTTTTATCTGCTGTATTAAAGAATCTTCTATCTCCTTGATAACACAATCTAAATCATCCGTAAGTCTTATATACTTCAAATCTTTGAAAGTTATCATATTGTTAGCATAAAGTTTATTTTCCAGAAATTCTAGTAATGGCTTATAAAAATCAACACCTACTACAAAAATTTTAACACCGCTTACTTTTTTCGTTTGTACTAATGTTAAAGCTTCAAATAATTCGTCTAATGTCCCATATCCACCTGGAAAAATAACATAAGCCATAGAGTATTTTACTAGCATAACTTTTCTAGAAAAGAAGTAATCAAATCTTAATTCTTTCGTTGTATATTTATTTGGTTTCTGTTCAAATGAAAGATCTATATTTAGACCAATCGACTCAATGTCTGAGGACTCTTGTGCCCCTCTGTTTGCTGCTTCCATAATACCTGGACCGCCGCCGGTCATAATATTAAAACCTCTATTTGCCAGCATTGATGCAAGTTTTTGAGCTTCTTTATAATATGGATTATTTTCATCAGCTCTAGCACTTCCAAAAATAGTGACAGTAGGTCCCAGCTCTCCAAGCTCATCAAACCCTTTTATAAAATCAGCAAGAATTTTGAATACACTCCACATGTCAGCAGATTTAATATCCTTTACATATTTTTTTGTTAATTCTGTTGTATTTTTCATATTATCCCTTGAGCTGAGATAGTCTCTCTCTTTTTGTTCCTATAGTTGTTATCTGGATGCCAAAATTTCCATCTACAATAACAACTTCTCCCTCAGCAATTACATGATTGTCTACCAGAATATCTAACGGATCATTAGCTAATTGATTGAGTTCAATGACAGAACCTATATCCATGTTAAGAACATCTTTAAGCAGCATTTTCTTTTTTCCTATTCTTACTTTCACTGGTAATTTAACATCCATGATGAGTGAAATATTATTCATTTCATCACTACTTAAGTTCATATTATGAGACTGTTTAGAACCTGTGGACTTGCTTTCAGGAGCAATACTTTCTTCTTTATTTTTATCAGTTGAGAAAAATGCTTTATGAAACTTCTCATCCATTATAAACATTAACAAGGAATTCAAATCTCCCATATTAAATTTATAAACAAACATTTTATGGAAATCTTCTAGACTGATTTCTTTTTCATCATTAACAAATTCAATACCATCTATTTTAAAGGATAGAACCGGTAACTCTTTTTGGGCAGAAAGTGAATTTCCAATTGCTCCAAATATATTAGATACTATCTCTTTGGTGGCATCTAAATCATCATCCGTCACATCTTCCCTGCTACCAGCTTCTTCGCCCATCATCATATCAGCTAATGATGCTGATAAATTTGATGGCATAGCTATCATAACTTTTGCATCAACATCCCCAGACACACTTAGCTTAATTAATACAATTGGAGGCACAATATTCGAAATGATACTGAGATCTTGTTCTTCTTTTAATTCAACGCTAGGAGCCTGTCCAATAAGAGCTTCAATAGTCCCGACTGTTTCATTTTCAAATAATTTCATAAAATTAGTCATCTATCAACTCCTCTTCTTTATATAAATCTTCATTTATTATATCTTTTACACCTGTTATTTTATCATGCCTTAGATTCTCAAAGTTTTCTAGAGCTCGCTTTACAGCATCTTTTTCTGTATCAATCAACTCTGTTATTTGGATAGATTTTCTAAATCTTCTTAGTCCAATTTCACCTTTAAATCGTTCCTTACCATCTACCGAAACTGTCACAATATCATTCGCCGGACTTGAGAGTCTTAAAAGATCCCCTACTTCTAGTTCTAATATATCCCGCAATGCCAATTCAGCTCCACCGAGGTTAGCTTCAACATTCACCTGAGCACCACCGAGTAAAACTTGAAGTTCTGTATTTCTACTTTTTTTTGAACTTGTCTCGTTCAACATCAAATCACGACTAGCAAGCCTTGGCAATATTGGCTCCAGTGAAATAACAGGATAACAAATATTCATCATGCCAGAACTATGCCCAATAATAATCTCCATAACAACCATCACAACAATCTCATTTTGCGCAACAATCTGAACAACATTAGGGCTTGATTCTTTAGACTCAATATTTGGATAAACTTCCATAACCGGTCCCCAGGCCTCTTTAAGAGTACTCATCATAACTCTTAAAATTGTCTCAAAGAGACTAAGTTCTATATCTGAAAATTCTCTATTAGCATCAAACGGCTCACCCTTTCCACCTAAGAGTCTATCCAACATAGGAAAAGCAATAGATGGATTTATCTCTATAACTCCACTGCCTTCTAAAGGTTTTACAGAAAAGACATTAAAACTTGTTGGATTTGGAAGAGACATCAAAAACTCTCCATATGTCATTTGATCAACTGAGTGGAATTGTATTTCAACAATTGAGCGCATAATTGAAGATATTTGAGAAGCTAAAGATCTAGCCATTTTGTCATGAACACCACGAAATGCACGAAGTTGTTCTTTGGAAACCCTATTTGGTCTTTTAAAATCATAAAGCGTTACTTGTCGTTGAGGAAGAAGATGATCTTCGGAACCCTCAAGAACAGAATCACCATCATCTTCGACTACATCTAATAATGCATCAATCTCTTCTTGCGAAAGTATATCTGCCATAACTATGCGCCCACATTTTCTTTAATTTTATCTATCACCGATTTATGAATTTGAGAGATTCTAGACTCTGTAATGTTCAATATTTCACTAATCTCTTTAAGCGTCAATTCTTCAAAATAATACAATTGAATTATTATCTGTTCCCTTTCTTTATATGTTGATAAAACGTTTTTAATAATATCAATCAGTTCTTCTTTTTCAATACTTGCAATAGAAGACCCTTCATCACCTACATGAAGTTGGTCTTGAAGTGGCATTACAGAGTATATAGTAGACGCAATTCTAGCCTCATGAATCTTAAGCACATCTTCTGACAAAATTTCTGCTAGTTCTTCATCTGTTGGCTCTTCATTATGAAGTAATAAATACTCCTCTACAGCATAATCAATCGCTTTTACCAGTTTTCTACTAGAACGGCTTAAAATATCCAAACTTCTTAAATAATCAAGCATTGCCCCATAAACTCTTTTTTTTGCATAACCCCAAAAAGAATCATTTAACGTCTCATCATATCTTCTTGATAATTTAATTAATTCTTCTGTACCAATGGCTGACAAGTCCATAAAGTCAATAGAACTTGGCAGTCTCTCTTTTAGTCTAAACGCCATAGCTTTTACTGCTGGTAGATATTGGATAGCTAATTCATCTTTTTTATGCTTCATATCATTTGCATAGGCTACATGTGGACTCATTTCTCATTCCTTAGAGCATCTGAACTGTTTGTTTTTATAGCTATATCCGTAATGTAAGCTACAGAATCAATTAGTTTTTCTCTTTTATTGATTTCTGTAACAAATAAATCTAAATCTTTTTCATGTAAATCTTTCGAAAAAGAGTAACCTTTCGCCGTAATAGTTCTAAAATAGAATGCAACAATAATATGAGAAAATAGATAGAAAAAAGTGCTTATGAAAAAAGTATATACAAATAAGCCTTCAGCATCAAATGATTTTAATATACCAAAAATAATTCCAACAAAAAACCCTTGAACTGTAAAAAAATATACAAAGTTCTCACCTAACATTAAATTCCCCAAAATAATAAACTTAAAAATGCTCCATTAGCCGCTTGAATAGTCCTGACAAGCCACTTTCACTTGCTGTAACCAGCACATTTCGTTCCAATTTCCTAGTTATATTGTTTGCAATAGCCACGATATCCTTATGAACTTGCGATCCCGGATAAGCTACACTAAAAAGTGCTCGCTGCTTAACTGAAGATGAGACTTTAGCATCTGCATCTATCTTGCCAATCAATGTCAAATCTAATTCTTCTTTTATGTTGGCCGAAGCAACTTTTTTAATTTTTCCAAAGACGGCTAGCGCTTCTTTTTCGTTCCTTACCTGATTCATAATCATGCTAACATCACTACGAAGAGTAGCTATAGTTTTTATTGTCGCATACGCATCCGTAATTGCTGCTGGATCTGGAACAGTCACAACTATAACATCATCTGCCGCGTTCAAAAACATTTGGATGTGCTCACCTATTCCAGCACCCGTGTCTATTATCATTATATCTAATTTATCTAGAACTTGTGCTTCTTCCATAAAACGCTCAAATAGCGTCATATTAGAATATTTTAAAATCTCATCTCCACTTTCACCGGGAATTAAAATTAAGTTTCTTGTTATTGGGATTAATATGTCAGACACAGTTGCCTCGCCCTTTAGCACATGTAAAATATTCTTTTTAATCTTAACATTAAACATGACATCTAAATTAGCAAGCCCAATATCAGCATCAAAAATACCAACATTAAGTCCACTTTGTGATAATACATAAGCTAGGTTAGAGCTAATTGTACTTTTCCCCACTCCACCTTTGCCACTAGTTATTGCAACAAATCTAGTTTTTTTTGATCTTTTTTTAGAATTAGAAGCAACTAATGCCTCAAGTTTTTCCGCTTGATTACCAATCATACTTTACTCCGATTAAAACCATGAAGTAAGCAATCAACTAAAAAATCACTACTTGCACACACTAAATCTTCTGGAACCTCTTGTCCTACAGAAAAATAACTTATTGGCTTTTTGGTTTCATAGGCTAGTGAAAATATATTCCCAAAACCTCTTGTTTCATCCAACTTCGTAAACATCATAGTATCTATGCTTAGTGTCTCAAAGTTGTCATATGTAGATTTTAAATCGTCATACTTTATGGAGCTTGGCATAACTAACACTACGTCAACCGTAAATTCAGTGTCATTTGCTTCTAAACATTCATAAATTTTTTCTATTTTCACTTTATCGTATGGACTAGAGCCCATAGTATCTATGAGTATATAATCACAGTATCTAAGAGAATTTAAAGCACTGGCAAATTCAGGTGGATCCACAACTGTCTCAATCCCAAGTTTCATCATTCTAGCATACTGCATAAGTTGCTCTACAGCACCAATTCTATATGTATCCAAAACAACAAGGCCGACTTTATGTTTTTTTTGCATCAAAAAAGAATATCTAGCGGCAAGTTTAGCTATCGATGTTGTTTTTCCAACCCCAGTCGGACCAACAAGCATAATAACTTTTTTATTTCCAACTGATGGAGGAGTCTCAATTCTGATTGGAATCATTTTTCTCAAAAGTGTTTGAAAATATCTTTTTACGGTTGCTGAATTTTCCCTCATCTTAAATGGCATGTGTTCTAAAGTTATCTTCATTATTGAATCAAGATGTTCTTTATTCATGCCACTTTGTGAAGCTAGTCTATATATTTCTGCAAATTCCACAGGAATTGAATTTTCTAAATCCGGTGATTTCTCTTCCCAAAACATATTTTGTATAAGTTTAACTTTATCACCTAGTTTTGTTATTTCAGTTTTTATCTCTTTTAACTCTTTTGGCTCATATGTACTAGGTACGCTTTGTGCAACGCCATACTGATAAAAGGGATCTGTAACATCAGCAATTTTTGATATTTGTTTCGCTGCATTAGAGATATCATAAAGAACATCTTCGCTCTCATTTTTTATCGGTTTTTGCTTATTTAAGGGCTTTGTTGTTTTTTTATAAGTATTATTGAGCATATTTTCATCAATACCTATGACAATTTCATAAAGAGGCTCTTTTCCCAACGCTTTTTTTCGAATTTCTCTTGTCTCGATAAGCATCCCATCATCGCCAATTTCAATTTTAGCTTTTTTTAATGCTTCTGAGGGAGTTTTACCAGTGAATGTTAATATTTTCATAATTGAAGTTCCGATAATGGGATAACAACACTTGCTCTCTCTGTCCAACTCGCATGTGGAACTATAAGCTTATGTGTTCTAATATTTCTATTATCAAAAAAAATAATATCCAAATCTAAAGTCCTCGGAGCATTTGCAAAAGTTCGTTTTCTCAAAAATTTTTTTTCTAATCGCATCAAATATTCTAAAAATACAGTAGGTTGCATACTCACCTGCAAAACTATTATTGAATTAAAAAAATCATCTTGATCTACAAAACCAAAGGGAGGATTTTTCAAAATCAATGAAGTTTGCAAAAGTTCAACTCTTCTGTCATTTTTTAAATTAATAAAAAGATGCTCGAATCTTCGTTTTACATCACCAACATTTCCACCAATACCTACTATTGCTCTGTATCTATGCGAACTGTTTTGTTTAGATTTATATGTAAAGTGCAAGCCCTTAAAAGTTTCTAAACTTTCATCTAACTTACGCTTTATATACATAATATTTATTAAGCTTTCTGAACTTGCTCTTGAGTTTCCCCAACTGCATTGAGTTCATTCATAATTTGAAGCAATCCAATCATTGCCAGGTGATATCCAAACGGACCGAAACCAATGATAGAAGAGGAACAAACAGGCGCTATCATACTTGTCTTTCTAAACTCTTCACGACGATGAATGTTACTAATATGTATTTCTATTGTAGGCAGGCCAACTGCTGAAATAGCATCACGAATAGCTATAGAAGTATGAGTATATGCTGCCGGATTTATAATAATGCCATCTGCATCACCATAACATTCTTGAAGCTTATCTACAATTTCACCTTCTAAATTACTCTGAAAAAATTCTATCTCAACCCCATTTTGCTCCGCAAAATCTTTCATTTGACCATGAATTTGTTCCAATTTCATTGGACCATAAATATGTTGCTCCCTAACACCTAGCATGTTTAAATTTGGACCTTGAATAACTACTATCTTCATTCTTAACCTTTTTATTAGTATTTAACTTTTGAAGAGTAATTTTATCTAAATATATATTAAAAAAAAGTTGCGTTGAGTGTAAAAATTAAAACTTGTGAGTCTCTCTTAATTTATCACAATTTTTAATCATATCATACAAGTCTAAGTCTCTGCCAGTCAAACTACCTACCTGTTTACCGGTAGAGTCTACAAAAATAAATGCTTCGGATTCATGATAATCTTGATTCATATATGCAGAAAAGATTACATATTCTGCATCACTCAAGTCACATATATTTTTAGTGACATAATTAAATTTCTTGCCATTCTTATTCAATTGTTTTATTGTTAAAACCTCTTTTTGCAAACTATTCTTAAGCACTTCTGGCAAATTCACAAGCTCTGTTTCAAGGTTTTCAAACTTTTTATCACATTTTATCATAATAAACATCTCCAAAATACAATATCTTATCGTCTCAAATATTTGAACCAATATATCATATTTTTCCATTAAATAAGCATAATATTTTGTTATTACAATTTTTACTATTGCAAAATAATATTACACTAAGAAGGAAAAAAGTGTATAATCAGCATCAAATTTTAAAAAAGATGAAATATGCAAATAATAAACCCACACTTTATACTTATGTCAGACAAAGTTGCAACAAACTTGGCAGTTGCATTTGAAAATACTATTGAAAAAATTGCACCCTTAGAAGAATTGATTAAGGAATATCCAAATGCAAAAATTAAAAATTTGCATGAGAATTCTTTGCTAATGCCAGGACTTATTAATGCACATGTACACATAGAATTTAGTGCCAATAAAACTGAGCTTAGTTATGGTGATTTTATGAGCTGGCTTTACAGTGTTATAGAAAATAGAGAAGAACTAATTAATGGATGTGATTTAGATTGTATGAATAAAGCAATTGACTCCATGCTGGCAAGCGGAATCACAACTTTTGGAGCGATTAGTTCTCATGGATTGGATTTGTCTGCCTGTGCGAATGCACCTCAAAATGTTGTATTTTTCAACGAACTAATTGGCTCTCAAGCCACAATGGCTGACGCTTTATTTACTGATTTTTTAGCTCGTCTAGATGCTTCAAAATCAGTAAAACGAGCTGGTTTCTATCCAGCGGTAGCAATACACTCCCCCTATTCTGTCCATCCTTTACTAATTAAAAAGGCCATAGAAATTGTAAAAAATGAAAACTTAAAACTCACAGCTCATTTTATGGAGAGCGAAGCTGAACGAAACTGGCTAGATAATAGTAATGGTGACTTTAAAGATTTTTTTGAAAACTTACTAAAACAAAAATATACCCTTAGTGATTCCAAAGAATTTCTAGAGCATTTCAATGGTTCAAATGCGTTACTCACACATGTTGTAAAGGCCAACACAGAGGAACTTCAAATTTTATCAAAAAATAAACATACGGTAATCCACTGTCCCATTTCAAATAGACTTTTAGGAAATGGCGTTATTGATTTAAATGAACTTGATAAGCAAAATATAAAATGGATAGTTGCAACTGATGGACTAAGTTCAAACTATAAACTGGACCTTTTTGAAGAGATGAAAATAGCTCTGTTTATGCAAAGCAGTGCACCACTTATAGAATTGGCAAATAAACTTATAAGAAGTGTAACTATTGATGCTGCAAATGCGCTTGAGATAAATACAGGTGAAATAGCAAAGGGCAAAAATGCCGACATGCTGGTAATTGATTTAGATAAAGAACCAAATAAAGAGTTAGCCCTTCATCTAATCCTACACAAATATAATATTTCTAGTATTTATATTAGTGGAAATTTAGTGAAAGATACCTGATTTATGTATTAAAAGTTTTTAATTGAGAATTTAATTCTTTAGTAACTTTACTGAGAGTCTCCGCCATCACTACTATGTTATCTACACTTTTTGAATTTTCTATTGATAGTTCATCAATTTGTGTCACTATATTCGAGATACTTTGTATAGCCTTTCCTGTATTTTCAAAATCTTTAACAGTTTTATCACTTGCATTTGTTCCATTATTAACAATTACAACAGTTGTGTTGATTTTTTCTTCCACATTCAAAGCAATCTCTGAGAGGTTTTGTATTTGTTTAGAATTTACATTCATATTTTCACTTGCTTCTTCTATAGATTGAACTATTACGGTAATTGTTGCGTTAATTTCACTTAAACTTTTTTGAGTTCTCTCAGCTAATTTTCTCACTTCATCAGCTACAACAGCAAATCCACGACCATGTTCTCCTGCACGAGCAGCTTCTATGGCGGCATTAAGCGCCAATAGATTAGTTTGATCGGCGATATCTCCAATAACTTCAAGTACACTTTTAACATTAGATGCTTCAATGGATAATGAATCCATTTTATGTGCCAATTCTATCTCTGCTTCTGATGTTTTTTGAACCCTAGTAGTTAAAATAATTATCTCATCTCTCGCATTATTCAATGTTTCATTTGCTTTGATAATATCTTGTTTATTTCTTTGTGCCTCAGATATTGCCTGAGATATTTCACTATTTATTTGATTAGATTGATGACTTGCATCTTCTATAATTTTAGCAGATAGTTCGACATTTTTACCAACTTCACTTGCATTCGTTGAAAGTTTATTTGCAACTTCTGTATTATGCACAGAAGACTCTTTTGCTGTATTTACTAAATCTTGTAAAGAAGATAGTAGACTGTTAAAACTTACTGCCATATCTTCTATCTCTGATGGAGCATCACATTCTAAAGCTTTTGTCAAATCTTTTGTATGACCTATATCTAAAAGAGTGGCTTTAAAGTTATTAAGTGGTCTTATTAAATTAGTATTTAACATCCACAATGATATAAGTGTAATTATGATTAAAATTAAAATCACTTCTATAACAATATAGTTTCTAATCGCATTTGGCGCCATTAATACTTCATGTTCATCTATTGCAGATAATATTGCCCATCTTAAATCTTGACCGATGCTAACTGTAGAGTAAGCTGTTAATACTTCTTCACCATTATACTCTATAAAAATTCCTGTTGCACTTTTATTTACAAGAGCATTATTAACTGGTACAGTATTTATTGAGCCTAGTTTAGGATTTGAGAAAGAACTATTTATTGAATGATATTTTGGGTCCAAAAAGCTATCACTTCTCATAAGATAATCTTTACCAACTAAATAATCTTCTTGAGTTTTACCATATCCAACTCTTCTTTGCATCACTTTATTTATTAATGAACCCGCTATTTTTAACACCAATACAGAATTAATTTCATCATCAACTGTTAATGGTATTCCTAAAAATAACATAGGCTTATTATTTGTTGGTTCGTATGGCTTCATATCCACATATGTTGCCCGTTTATTTTTGATTGTTTTTGCCCAAACTTCTTCTAATGCACTTGATTTCAAAGGTCCTGTTTTTAAATTTGTGCCAAAATCTTTTTGTTTTGCTGCAGTATAGAGAACTTGTCCATTACCTGCACTTATTAACATAATATCCTCGTAGCCATATTCTTTTATAAATGATTTAAAAAATCTTTCATAGGGCTCAATAGTATCTTTAACCAAAGAATCATTTATTGGAAATTCTTTACTAGGAGTGATGTCCATTTTTTCTTCTAGCCTAAATAAATCATCTGCAAGATACTCAACATTATTACTGTTAGACAAAACCCTTAGAGTGGCAATGTTGTTTAAAAAAAACTCTTCTATCTGAGCTTTTTTTAAATCTCTGACTGTTTTAAGTTTTGAAAAATTACTTTCCATTAAAGCTTCTTTACTTTTAGAAACAGAACTATACGCCGTAGCTATACCAAGAATCAATAAAGAACTGATAGTTAAAATCAGAATCTGAATTCTTATAGATAAATTTTTCATGTAAAAAAACCTTAACAAAATATTCTTAAATTATTATATCAGATTAAATTAATAATACTTAAAAACATAATTATAATCAGTGTATTTATTTCTAAAGTCTCAGTATTGTTTCAAAATGTAATGAATATTTTAGATATAATTTTTTCTAAATTTATACAAGGTTTCAAATGCAATTTTTAAGAAAACTATTTTCACCGATAACAGTTTCTATGAGTTATATTCAAACTCATTTCAAAGCTATGATATTTCTACTTATTCTATTTCTCATATTTGCACCGGCAAGTGAAAGAGATTTTGCAAACAATAACCTCCAACAGATATCCTTAGTTGGTCCCATTATAGAAGTTTCAGAAATAGTCAAGCAAATAGACGATGCCGCAAACAACAGTACAATCAAAGGTGTACTCCTGGTTGTTGACTCACCTGGCGGAGCTGTAGCACCCTCAGTAGAAGTTGCTTATGCTATAAAAAGATTAAAAGTCAAAAAGCCCGTTGTTGTTTATGCAAAAGGAACACTAGCAAGCGGAAGTTATTATGCCAGTATTTGGGCAAATCAAATCGTAGCAAATCCCGGTTCCATGGTTGGAAGCATTGGTGTGATTATGCAAGGTGCAGACCTGAGTGGAATTATGAATAAATTTGGAATAAAAACACAAACTGTTCAAGCGGGAAAATACAAAAAAATAGGAACCCCTGATAGGGCTTGGAAGCCTTATGAAGTAAATGAATTAAATAAAGTCATTCAAGGTACTTATGACATGTTTACCTTAGATGTAGCAACGGCTAGAGGACTTGATATTAAAAATAGGGACATATTTGCAAATGCTCATATTTTCACAGCGAGTCAAGCAAAAGATGTTGGACTGGTTGATAGTTTAGGCGTAAGTTATGATGCAAAAGAAAAGCTAATTGAACTTAGCGGAGTAACTAAGCCGATATGGAATAAAGAAGATAAGTTTGATAAACTGATTAAAAAGTTATCTGCAACTACAGCGGTTACACTCAATACTTATTTTCCAAATTTAATTTTAAAGTAACTCTTTTACATGAGAAAGGAACTCATGTAAAGCTAAACCTGTCCTACTTCTACAACACTGTCAATATTTTCAAAAATTCTTTTTACCCTGTCTTGCCAAAGAACGCCAAACTCTTTAACTTCATCTTCTGTCGCTTCACCTTTTGTCATTTTTACCATCAGTAGTTGCATATCTGGATTTGGCTTCACAGATGAAGGATTATAGGTTACATCAACACCTTTGCCGTTATCTATTCTAGTGAATCGTGCTGATGAATTTATATTTGAGTTAAAATGCATCAAAGAGTGGCGAGCATATTGACCTTGCAATCCTTTAAAACCGCTTTTATCCGTTGCCCCCGTTATTTGTGAAATTACATTTCCTATGACTCCTGCAACTCCTTCCTCAATGCCTTCTTCAAATTCAACTTTAATATTACCTCTAACTGCTCTTTCATTTGGATACAGTGCTTTTAGGGCCTTTAATGTGATAAGATATGCACCTGACACCGTTGGACAACTATGCCCGGCCGATTTCACAATATCTAAATAATTAAATTCATACTCTCCATCTTCAAATACGCCTAAAACATTTGATAATGGATCTTTTACTTTTATGGTTTCTATACTCTTAAAAAAGTTTGGATAACTCATTTATGTGCCCCTATATAGTTTTTTTACCAATAACTTTTGCGCTAATACTGATTTCACTACTCTGTGCTTCAAATATATCACCAACATTTAGCGATACAACGTCAATAATCTTTGCATTTTGAGAAATTTGTGCGAAACCTCGTTTGCTTTTAAACTTTGGATTGTTAGAGTCTAGCATCTTTTGAAGATTTAGAACTTGATTTTGGGCAACACTTATTGTCGAACTAATCGCATGTGGAAATCTTGACTTTGCATATTCTAATTCTTTGGTAAAGTTTTGCAGTTTAAAAGATATAGTTTGCAAAAATACATCTTTTAAATGCTTCACTTCTTCGTTTTTTTGAGTTAATTTTTTTTCTATTGAATGTTGGGAATATGAGTTCAAAAGGTGATTGAGCTCTTGTTGCTTCACAAATATTTTTTGTGTAAGCATTTGCGAAAATTGAGTTTGCAACGAATCCAAATACATGTAAAGTTCATTAGTATCTGGCAAAATCATCTCCATAGCAGCACTTGGAGTTGGAGCTCTTAAATCTGATACAAAGTCACTAATCACCCAGTCTATCTCATGTCCCACGGCAGAAACTACCGGCGTTTTTGCATGAAAAATTGCGTCTGCAACTATCTCTTCATTAAACGCCCATAAATCTTCCATACTTCCTCCACCTCGACCAATAACGATAATATCATACTCTTTTGTATCGCTTAGTGTTATTGCATTGGAGATTACCTGTGAGGCACTCTCACCTTGAACTAAAACATCATAAACATCTATATCTAAAAGTCTATATCTAGTATTCGCAACTCTTAGCATATCTTGTAAAGCGGCAGATGTAGCAGAAGTTATAAGCGCAATTTTAGATGGAAACTTGGGAAGTTGTTTTTTTATTGATTGTTCAAAATAACCCTGAGAAGAAAGTTTTTGCTTTAACTGCTCATACGCTAGAGCCAAAGCTCCATGACCTGCTGGCTCAATACTAAAACAGTTTATTTGGTATTCACCGCGAGGTTTATAAAGGGTGATTGCACCATTTAAAATAACTTTAAGACCCTCTTTTAACTGAAACTTCAATTTAGAAGCATTACCTCTGAACATTACAGCCCTAATTGTCGAGGAAGAATCTTTTAAAGTAAAATATATATGACCACTATTGTGGAAGGTAATTCTGGAGAGTTCACCCTCCACAATTACATGGTTAAAAGTAGTTTCTAAGAGAGTTTTTATCTGTTCATTTAACCCAGATACGCTAAGTGTTTGCATAAAAGTTTATTTTTTTCTTGCAATAAGTAAAGTTGAAATATCCATAGAAAAACTTTTTGTGTAAAGCATTTCAAATCCAGTGGATTCAAGCTCTTGCTGCATATTTTCAACTGTCGAGAAATCTTCTATAGAGTTTGGCAAATATTCATACGCCTCTAAATTTTTAGAGATAAATCCGCCAACTTTTGGCAGTATTTTATTCATATAAAAGTCTCTAACTTTTCCAAGTGAAGATGGGTTTTCATTTTTCATAAATTCTAAAATAACCACAAGCCCATCTTTTTTTAAAACTCTGTTAAACTCTTTTAATGCATCTTCTCGCTCAACAACATTTCTGATTCCGTAAGTAATACTTAAAATATCAGCACTTGCATTTTCTAATGGAATTTCAGTAGCTTTAGAAATATGATAATTGAATTTTGGAAATTTTTTACGTGCAACATCAACCATGCCAACAGATGGGTCAACTCCGACAATCTTGCCGATTTTTATACCGGAATGTTCTGCTCTGTTTTTCCAAAATTCCATCATATCACCAGTTCCGCATGCGACATCTATAATTTTATCAAGAGAACCTTTGGCATAATATTTGTATGCTAAATCACAAGCTTTTCGTCTCCAGCTCTTATCTACACCCATACTCATAACACGATTTGCAGTGTCATAAGTCGGAGCTATGTTATCAAACATCGAGACAATTTTTTCTTGTTTTTCTATTCTTTGATTAGTCATTTACTTTTATCCTTTTCATCCACATAATTATATCAGTCTCTTCTTGGCGTACATTTAAAATCTCAAATTTGTCATCAACATTTTCAAATCCGCTCTCGCCACCAAAAGTTGGAGCTATATAACATAAATAATAATCAACTAAATCACGAGTTAAGTCAAACATTTTTGAACTTCCCTCAATCATAATATTTTTATAATCTTCACATGGAGAAAAATCATCCGAGATTATTACCTTTCTATTTGGCACATTAAAGAGTGGTATAGTTTTATCAAAATCTTTTTCTCTAGAGAGTATCAAAATATCTGGGGCCTTCCCATCAACCAACCTTGCATCGAGTGTTGGTCTATCAGTTCTAACAGTATTCCCGCCGATTACAAGTAAATCACAAACATCTCTCATGGCATGCACATTTTTTCTTGATTCCTCAGAGCTTACAGCTCCGCCATCAATTGTGCCATTCAGTCTTTGCGCCCATTTAAAAAAAATAAAATTCTTTTTATTCCACATATTAAAAGGCTTTAATAATGTGTTGCACTCTTGCTGCATTAATCCATTTTCAACTTCAATATTTGCTAATTGAAGCTTGTCATTTCCATGTGACGCCACTGCATTCATATCAGACGAACCTACATATACTTTTTTAACACCTAAGGCAGCTATAAGTGATGCACAAGATGGTGTTTTTCCTACATGTGAGCATGGTTCTAATGTTGTATATAAAGAGATCTTATCAAAGCAGTTGTTATGATTTTGTAATAGAAAAGTATGAATGTCAGATGATTTTGTAAAATTTAAAATTTTATCATCATTTGTGAGTTTAAAATAAGCATCTTTAAGTGCCAAGACTTCGGCATGTGGATTACCGGCTTTTTGGTGTGCATTTATTGCTAGAAGTTCATTGTTTAATCCGACTATGCAGCATCCTACTGCCGGATTTGGATATGTTAAACCTTGATATTTCCAAGCTTCACTTATGGCTTGAGTCATAAAAAAGTGAGTGTTTATTACCATTCAAAGTAAGTTTTGGCTTTTGCAATATTATTAAAATCAATTTCAACTTCGATATTATCTTCTTGTAGAAATATTTTATTTTCTTCAACTTTTATAAGTTTACCTCTATGCTTCTCTTTGTCTACTTGTAAAATAGAGACCTTTTCACCAATAGATTTCTTAAACTGACTAATATTTGAGATTTTTCTCTCTATTCCAGGACTGCCTACTTCAAGTCTATAATCACCTGAAACTGGGGGAGAGACATCTAAAAGTGGGGATATCATATGTGTCAATTCAACACATTTATCCATACTCACGCCAACTTTTTTTCCATCTTGGGTTAACTCTGTAGAAAGAATACTCACTCGATAAATAACTTCACCGTTTTCATTAACAACAGCAGTATCGTAAAGCTCTAAATCAACCGATTTAACCAATGATTTAATATCACTCTCTAAACTCATACCTTTTCCTGTTTTGTAGTTTGTCCTGCAATTTTTTTAAATAGTTCTTCGATACTTTGTGATTTTTGTAATTGCTCATCAAATTCAAATGTAAATTTTGGACAACGATACCAACCTTGATCTTTCAAACAGTATGTCTCAACAATTGGACGGGCCTTTTTTAAAAGGCTCATATAAGTTTTTTTTTCTTCATCACTTAGTGATCCTGGATCAAGATAAACCTTAGCATCACTTTTACCGCGAGAGCACTTTACTTCAAGTACATTTAGTTCGTGAAATCTTTTGTCATTAAGAGCGCCAAACGCTTCTGGAACCAATTCCAAAAGAATTGATTCTGTTCTTTTTAACTTTACCTGAGCTTCGGTCACAGCGATACTTTTTGCTCGACATTTTTGAATGTTTCAATTACATCGCCAACTATAACATCGTCATAACCTTTAATCATTACACCACATTCATAACCGTTACCAATCTCTTCAACATCATCTTTAAATCGTTTAAGTGAAGTAAGCTCTCCTTCAAAAACTACAACGCCCTCACGGATAACACGAACCAGACCACCACGAACAAGTTTGCCTTCAACAACAACACATCCTGCAACTACACCTTTTGGAGATTTGAATGTATCTCTAACTTCAGCCTGACCTGTATTTATCTCGGTAAATTTAGGGGCCATCATTCCAGTTAACATGCCGGTAATATCATCAAGGATTTGATAAATAATAGAATAAGTTCTAATATCTACATTCCTTTGTTTAGCTAGTGCTTTTACACTACCTGTTGGACGAACATTAAAACCTAGCAAAACACAATTCTCAGTATTTGAAACTAGTTCAACATCATTTTCTGTTATTCCACCAACTCCTGAGGAAATTACATTTACTTTAACTTCTTCATTTCTGAGTTCATTTAGTGAGGATCTAATGGCTTCAAGTGAACCATGCACATCTGTTTTTAGTACAACTTTTAAAGATTTTAAATTACCCTCGGCAATCATAGATGTCATATCTTCTAAAGTTGATTTAGTACTTCTGGACAACTCTCTGTGTCGATCATATTCATGACGTTTGAGTGCATATTCTTTAGCTTCTTTATCGCTGTTCATAGCCATCATAATCTCGCCCGAAGATGGAACTTCATTCAGTCCAACAACAACTGCGGTGTGACTTGGTTTTAAATTTTTTATTTGCTTGCTGTGCTCATCTATGAGAGCCTTAACACGACCATATGCACTGCCACAAACAACATAATCACCAACCTTAAGTGTACCGTTTTGAATAATTACTGTCGCAACCGGACCACGACCTTTTTCAACTGAGCTCTCAACAACTGCAGCTTTTGCCATTGCATCTTCATTTGCACGAAGTTCCAATACGTCTGCCGTTATCAAGATATTTTCAAGTAAATCATCGATTCCCATGCCGCTTTTTGCAGAAACAGGAATAAATTCAACATCCCCGCCCCAATCAACCGGATTCATCCCTTGCTCAGCCATTTGACCTTTCACTAAATCAGGGTTTGCTGTTTCTTTATCCATTTTATTAAGTGCTACTATAACAGGAACACCTGATTCTTTAGCCAATTTAATAACTTCAAGAGTTTGTGGCTTAACGCCATCATCAGCCGCTACAACAATGATAATAATATCTGTTATATCTGTACCACGCTGTCTCATTGAACTAAAAGCAGCATGTCCAGGGGTATCCAAGAAGGTAATAGCCCGTCCATGTTGTTCTATTGTATACGCACCGATATGCTGAGTGATACCGCCAGCTTCATTAGAAGTTACTTTAGCTTTTCTAATAGCATCTAGAAGTGATGTTTTACCATGATCAACATGACCCATAATCGTAATTACAGGTGGTCTCTCAGTAGTATTTTCATCTATTTCTTGATCTGAATCATCTTCATAATTAAATGCATCTTTAGGATCAACAATAGTCACTTCTACATCAAATGTTTCTGATAAAATTTCTATCTCATCTTTTCCCAAGAAATCATTTTTTGTCATCATAAGTCCAAGATCAAAAAGAACTTTAATAATCTCTGACATAGGTCTATTTAGGGCCTCAGCAAATTCATAAACACGAATATCTTCAGGAATTTCTACATGTGTAATTATTTCATCGACAACTTTGTCTTTAATATATTTTTTTCTTTTATCACGAGAAACTTTTCTACCTCTTGGAGCTGCCTTTTTATTTGCATTTCTACCGGCTGGCTTAGGTTCTCTTGGTTTTCTTGGCTCTTCTACCGGAAGCTTAGCTCTTTCAGTTGCATTTAGGTCCAGTAGTACTACCTGATCATCCATATCCATAGACACATCACTCATCGTACCACCAAAAATATCTATCCTTTTGCCCTGTTCTTGTTTTCTTGCAGTACCCGAACTTTGCTTAGTTTTTTTCTTTTTTGCTAACTCTTCTAAAACTGCAGCAGACATTTTTCCATATGATGACACTTGTGCTTGTTTTTGCGGAAAGCTAAACTTTTCTTGTGCTTCAACTTCAACTTTTGGCTTTTTCTTTTTAACAATTGTAAGGCCGCTTCTTTTTATTAAAGGAACAACAGATAAGCCAGGAGACTTTACTTCAACATTTGAAGTTGTTTTTTTATCAGTACTAGCTATTGGTGGCACACTTTCTTTTAAAGTTGTAGTCTGCATATTTTGTTCTGATTTTTCAACTTTTTTATCTTCAAATTTTTCAGTAGTCTTTTCTTCATCTTTAGGAGTTTTTTCTATTTCTTGAGTATCACTTTTTACTTCTTTAGGCACTTTAACTTCTGTTTTTTGCTCTGCGATGTTTTCACCATTCATAATGAAATTCATTAAGCTCTCAGCTTGTTCCATGCTAACTGTACTCTGTGCAGATTTCACATCTATACCCATATCCGAAGCCTTTTTAACAACATCTTTAGAAGCTATACCTAACTCTTTTGCAATTTCGTGTACTCTAACTTTTTCTATCATCAGCGATGATCTCCTTTAGTTTGTTCGTGTATTTATCTCTATCTCCGCTTTTACACTGACGCATAATAGCCTTTAGAGCTTTTTTTTCTTGGCAAATACAATTTTCACATATATAAAAGCTTCTGCCATAACCACTAGAAACGCTTAATACAGAATCAAAACATTGAAGTCTGTATAGATTTTTTTGATTATCCCGTTCTCTGCAAGATATACACATTCTAGTTGGTTGATGAAAAATTTTCGACATTATATCTAAAAGTAACTTGATTTAATAGAGATTATCTCTCTATTATAAGTCCGCTATTATCAAAGTCTAAAATTTTCACTGTAAAATCAGGAAATTTTTGTATCAATCTACTCGAAAGCATTTCAGAGTCCTCTTCATAAACCATTGAAAAAAATGTAGAACCGCTTCCTGAGAGAGTGCTCATCAATGCACCATTTTCATAAGCAGTCTTTTGAACACTAAAAAGCTCTGGCAATATTTTCATTCTTGTTCTTTGATGAAATCTATCCCCAGATGCCAGTTTTAACATTTCCCAATCTTCATTAAAAAATGCAGCAACTGTTAAAGCAGTATGAGAGAGATTATATATAGCATTGTCTTTTGAATAAGACTTTGGTAGTAATGTTCTAGCTTTTGCTGTATTAATAGGTTTATTAGGAATCGTTACAACTGCTTTAAGACAACTCGGTAAATGCTTGTTTTGTGAAAAAACTTTATTTTTCTCAACTGCTGATGCATTAAAACCACCCATTACTGCAGGTGTAATATTATCTGGATGAGATTCATACACAAGTGCATGATTTAAAATTCTTCTTTTTGAGACTCTTATTCCTGCTGCCTCATGCGCACTTGCAATAGCGCTGACTATAACGGCAGATGAGCTCCCTAGTCCCCTTGACATTGGGATTTGGTTATAAAATGTAAACTTAAAATTTTGTTTTTTTTTAGTTAAACGGGTGTAGTGCTCATTAAAAATACTAATAAAAAGATTATTCCCTTTTAATCTAGGGTTATCTTCACCTTCACCTTGTATATTTACACTAAAAAATCTAGACTGATGAAATTCCACTTTATTTCGTAAATCTATTGCCAAACCTAAAGAGTCAAATCCTGGACCAAGGTTAGCACTAGTTGCTGGTACACTTATTATCAATATATTTCCTATCCAACAGCACCTATCTTATAGAGTGGTGTTATATTTTGGCTAAACTCGTTATAATTCAGTATAGTTGGCAGACTAAAATCCGCTTCTGGGACTGTTTCTAACTTTTGAGTTTTTATTTCTGAGAGAATCTTAACAAAATATAGCTTTCCAATCGCTTTTATTGGATTATTTTTATTAAAACTAAATGCATCTGTTGCATATAGTGGTATATTTTTAAGTATACTAATCGACTTCAAAAAAATATATGCGATTTTAATGGCCATAAAACTACCTGGACCATTTGTATAAAATAATCCTTTTACATTGTATATATTTAGTAATTCATCAAATATCAAAGGTAAAAATTCTGAACTTTTTTCTTCGCTAATAATACTGTCTATTAATTTATTATCTTCATATACACCGATTTTAATTGGAGAAGATAAAGTTATAAAAAGTAATTCTACCTCTTTACGCATATGCTTTTTCTAACTCTTTTGTTTTTTCACCTACAAGTTCAATAACTTCATAGTTTGAGGGTTCTTTTAAAAGTTCGAGAGTTAGCTTGTGATTTAAATCGTGACTGCCAGCCATCGCTTCATAATTTCCTATAAAGTTCATACCGATTAAAGACATATCACCTATTGCATCTAAAATTTTATGCCTTACAAATTCATCGGTAAACCTAAGTCCTTCTGGATTTAAAACTTTTTTATCGTCCAACACTATAGCATTTTCCAACGAACCGCCAAGAGCCAGACCTTTTGAACGAAGGTACTGAACTTCATGTAAAAAACCAAATGTTCTAGCACGTGAAATCTCTTTTTTATAACTTTCTTTCGTAAATTCTAAAACATATTCTTGCTTAGCAATGATTGGATGAGGAAATTTTATAGTAAAATCATATTTTAAATCCGCAGAGGGAGAAAGCTTAACATACTTCTCACCCTCTTTAATAATCACGTCTTTTTTTATTCTCATAATTTTTTTTGGGGACTCAAGCTCTGCTGTGCCAGCTTCATCTAAAAGCATACAAAAGCTTGCACTACTTCCATCCATCACAGGAACTTCATCAGCATCTACTATAACTTTTATATTGTCAATTCCATAAGCATAAATAGCAGATAATAAATGTTCTATCGTGGATATCACAAAGCCGTCCTTTCCTATGACTGTAGCCATTTTGGTATCTACTACATTGGCAGGAATCAGCGGTATAGCAACATCTACATCACTACGATAAAAAACAATTCCACTGTTTTGCTCTAATGGTTCAAGTCTAAGCCTCACTGGAGAACCTTTATGAAGTCCAATGCCTACTAATCCTACAGATTTTTTTATAGTTGTTTGATACATATACGAAGCCTCTATTACTTAAAGTTAACTTTTATCTATAGTTTTTTTTGCACTATTAATCACATCATAGATGTTTAATTGTATCCATTTAGTATCCATCCATTCTTGCGGACGGACTTCAACACCTTGAACTAAAACACCAAAATGTAGATGATCTCCCATAGCATAACCAGTTTTACCTGTATTTGCTATAAGCTGATTTGGGCTTACTTTATCTCCATTTGCCACAAGTAAACTTGAGCAGTGTCCATAAAGTGTATACAATCCTAGTCCATGACTAATTATCGGCATATTTCCATAAAGGCCGTTAAAGTCAGCGAACACTACATTCCCACCATTTTTTGGTTTTATTTTAGCCTGAGCATTACTTGCTAAATCAAGTCCTAAGTGATAAGATTCACTAAGTTTCTTCCCTTTGTAAGTATATTTTCTATGGTCACCAAAATGAGCAACTACCTTAGCATTTTTTAAAGGATACATTTTGTTTACTTTAAAATTACTTATCATTTCACTTGGAACTCGAGATGTAATTTTATGGATTAATGCCTCATTTTTTGCTCTAACGTCTTCATTTATTAATTTAAACTGCTTTATCGGATTATCAACACCTTGCGTTTCATCAAAATCTTCTGAAAGCTCAGCTATTTTACCTTTTAAAAATCGATCACTTATGTTAATATTTGAGACTCTATATTCTTTCTCTTTTAAATATAAGGGTATGTAAGATTTTGAACTATTTCCTGCTTTATCCGTTACAACAATTGTTGCTTTAAAGTTTGATTGTGTAACTGGCCACGCTAACAAAGCTATATAATAATCAGCTTTATAAAATGGTTCAGCTTGAAATTGTTTCTTAAAATCTGTTTCAATATAAATATCCTTAAGGTTATCATCAGTAGCTTTAAAAATTACAAGTGCTGATCCACCTTTAGTGATTTTATATGTATTGTTAACTACACTAAGTTTTGGTCTTTGTTTATCTATTTTTAAATGAAATTCTTTTGTTACCCTATTGCCTTTAAAAAAATTCCACTTACTTGCATCTAATGCTTCAATAATAATTGTTATATCTTCATTTTTTATTGCATATGAACTTCTAGGAGGAACAATTTTAACGTCTATTGAATCCTTGGCGTTTATAAACTGCTCATTATTCAGAGATACCGTACCATTTTTACTTTTAAACACAACTTTATAAGATTTAATCCCACTAGAATCTTCCATGGAAACATCAAGGGGTGTTTTTAAATTCCAATATCCATTATTTTCAAATGTAATCTTTGGAACCTCTCGCTCAAACATTGATGAATTGTATACGTACAGAGAAATCGCAATCATTAAACCAAATGAAGCGAGTATCCCAATCGATGATTTTTTACTTTTGTTACTCAATTATATTTCCTTATTAATTAATTTTAAAATTTCTACTTTTAAGCCTTCTGAACTAGTCCTTTCTTTTAGATTAAATTCAGCTCTGCCGTGATGACCACTGCCACCAAAAAAGGATGCTATTACTGATACATCAAGAGTATTTTTTGAACGTAAAGAGCACTTTATACTAAAATCAGTATTTTGCCTCAGTAAAAATGCCACCTTTACAGTAGGTAAATACAATGCCTCTTCTAGAACATATTCACAATCTGTTCCAGCTGCACCACTCATCTTAATCTCATCATCACTGACACAAAAAACAGCGATTCTTGCTTCATTAAATAACTGCATATTAGTCAGCATTATACCTTTTATTCTAAGGGCACCAAGTGTTAAATACTTCATGACAAATTGATTACATTTTTTGTAATCTGCACCGTGCATTATTAACTCACTCACTACAGCAAATATTGTACCATCGACTTCATCGCTAAGAAACCCATTCGAGTTTTCTAATAATCCTGCATATAAAGCTGTAGCCATCTTTTTATTTATTGGAATTTTATTTTTAGTAAATAAATTATATACAACTTCTGTGGTACTTATGCAATTAGAATCAACCAAAAATAAACTGCCAAATTTAGTGTTATTATCATGGTAATCAACATTTATCAAATCACACGTTAAATCTACGCCTATTACATCTATAGAGCTACAATCAAGTGAAATTGCCAAGTCTGATGAAGATGGAAATGAATTTCGTATTTTATCAAACCATGG
>Ga0316206_1001214_pt1 | contig 24736 bp, 23 predicted proteins | sample 6monthpyrite_MG_FD_204942 | JGI IMG/M metagenome (GOLD analysis project Ga0316206, IMG submission 204942) | Microbial mat bacterial communities from mineral coupon in-situ incubated in ocean water Damariscotta River, Maine, United States -... | ecosystem: Environmental > Aquatic > Marine >... | reverse complement strand
TCCAGGATGGTCAGCAAAAAATAAAGCGAACACCGGCGATGGCCGCTGGCTTGACTGACCACATTTGGTCGTTAGAAGAATGGGTTACGTACCCTATGATTATGAACAGTCAATAAGGGACACTACCATTTTTTCGCCCCGGCACGGTAGCCGATTTACAGTCTTCGACACATGATAATATTTGTATTGCTTATGCGACAATTTTATACGCGGGCAATCCCAATTTTTTGATTAGCAGCCCAATTCTCGTATTTCATGGCCCGTATAATTAGTCACCCACAAAATTAAATGTGCCCATAAACTGCCGACTTAAACAACGCCGTGTTATTATTACCCCAATGGCAGAGTTCATGTAGTATAGTGGTACCCGCTACTAAGACTATTCTACTCGACGGGTATAGGAAGTATAAACCACCTTTTTGCAAGAATCCAAAAGTATTGTAATGGCTAAAATACCGGCAAATACATTGGGTGATGACATGCGTCGCCTAAATATCACCTAATCTGAGTGTATTTGCCTTCATGAAATGGGCTTTACGGGGAAACGAACGAACATTTATTCATCGATAATAACGAATGCTTGTTAGCAAGGCGAACGAATTCGCCAACACGCTATAAGCATGTCAATCCAGAACGCCTGAGCCTGCTGATTATTTAGATTTTTATCCACTGGAATCGAACAAACCCAAAGATCGTGCCGGTTTTCTTGGAGGCGCTCTTGTCGGTAAATTTAACGGGGCAAGACTAGTAATATATAGTTATTAAAAATAGTTAATAACAAGTAAGAGTAGTCCATTAATCTATTACTATATAATACTAGTCTTGACCCCTTGAGTCTTGATTTTTTTTTGCATACAACTTAATTTCACACTGGGGTTTTTTCGAAGAGATAATACCCGTTATTGTTGGCTGGAGAAAAACTGGTGTGAGATCAAGTAATCAGTAAGGCATGAAAATTAAATAATTTCCATGCCTTGGATTTCTATTTGTCTAAAGCGCCTATTTTTTGTATCCATCTGAGGCTTTTAAATTACTAACCAGCCACATATTACTTGAATAGTCCATTCCTAAACATCCAATCTTCCATGATCTAGCATGTTATCACGTAGCCCATTGCTTAATTAACAGACAAGAAAAATTCATCTTCATTTCCGTATATAATGTTAAAAACAAGTTTCCTACCTAAATTTATCGCTTAGTGCATGACATGATTGTAGATAATGTTAATGGTAGGATAGGCAATTAAAAAAATTATTAAAAAACGCCTTTCCTAGTGATCATTAAAAATAAAGATACGTTTGTATAATCAGCAGATTAATGATATGGCATTTGCCTAATATCCATTTTTTAGCTGAGATATATGGCGCATCTATGGTTAATTGGCGGGGAGAAATTCATGAATCATCGTTGTAGCAAAAGGCACTCAATTTGTTTACCCATACAAATAAGTAGTAAAAAACTAGGTATCATTGATATTTTTTCAGAAAATATTTCAATCGAAGGTGTCTTCGTCAATCTAGTAGCGCACAATATATCCGTTGACTCCATTATTAAAGTGCGTTTGCAAATGATTGATACACTACTGGAACTCAATTCATATGTGGCGCATAAAAATGATAGTGGTGCGGGTTTATTGTTTGAATATTGTATTTCAGTAGACGACTTATTTTATCCAGGTTTTACTTGCATTCAAACACTGCGGGTAGCAATATAGGAACAATGCTGTCGATATTTCAATCAATCAATTGATTGATTGATTATTAATGTTAAAAATTTTTTAACCATGCCTCAGTGGGCATACTGCCGCGTTAAAAATGGATTCAAAAGTACGCATTTACTCCTAAGGAATGAAAATTAAATGACTTGCTCAAGTTGTTTAATTTTCATTCCTTAAGTTCGAAAGCATAAAAAAATGTTGTATAAAAAACGTCTTTCTGGTTTGATAAAAATGTTCGTTAGTGTGTTATTGTTTGCGCCGATATATTGCTTTGCCAATAATATCGATTTACTCAAGAATATCAAAAAACGAGCACCTGCGTTGGATTCACCGACAATTCATATTGACGCAGTTAAGGACCAAACCGCACCATCACCTCCTTCTCCAACAAGACCGAGTGTACCGCTTGATAAAGAAAAAAAAAGCCCACCAGCGGAGCGGCGAGAAAAAAATGACGCATTTCATCTAAATGCCCGATTACAAATTGATTTGCGAGTTCACGACATTAAAGCTAACCCGATATCAAATGATGTGGCGACCAGTAATAATTTGTTTGACATACGGCGCGCTCGTTTAGGTGTGGTATTCGATGTGGCTCCATTAAAATGCAATTTAAGTTTTGACTTTGCTAATAGCGTCAAACTGAAAAATGCTTTTGTTGATTTTCCTCTATTTTCAAATAGTAAATTGCGAGCAGGACAATTTACTTATCCCTTTAGTAATGAAACCACCAGTTCCTCTCGTTACCACGAATTTTTAGAAGTAGCCTCTATTGGTCATGCATTGTCTGCCTCTCGGGATCGTGGACTTGCGTTAAATAGTACATGGTTTGATCAACGTTTTTATCTCATTGCAGGGGTTTTTAATGGGACAAAGGATAGTCGGCTTGCACAAAACAGCGCTTTTGATTTTACCATGAGAGTCATATGGCATGCAATGAAGCAATGGCATGATACGGTTGAACTGTGGTTAGGTGGTGCTTATGCCACGGGGCGGCGGCGCAGTTCAAAAGTGGAAGATATCACTTTTGAGCCGGAGAGTAAAAGTGGCCAGATTTATTTTTTTGCGGAATTTCCTGAAGATAGGGCTTATACCCGAACTCGATCAAGTATCGATGCAACGCTTCTGTTAGGACCGGTGATGACAAAAGTTGAGTATCTGCAAGCCAGTTATGACTTTGATAAAGCGGTGCTTGTTCAGGGAGGTTATGCGATTGCTTCTTATATGTTAACTGGTGAACAGCGTGCCATCAAAAAAGCCAGCTTATATCGTCAACAGGTGGCGCGTCCGGTAACCGGGGGCCAAGGCTGGGGAGCTTGGGAGATAGCAGTGCGCTATTCGTGGTTCTCGGTCGATGATCTATTTTTTGAAGACGATGGTTTATTTACTGATTGGCAAGCGGTTGCCAAAGATCGCTATACCGATGGTGGCAGCGCTTGGACATTGGCAGTTAATTGGTATCCCGAACAGCGAATTCGTGTCATGGCTAACTGGATTCGCTCATCAGCCAAAACCTCGTTTTTTGATAATAGAGAGGACATTGTGGCGACGCCTGCAGTGACTATTGAAGAGGCATTTTTACTGCGTTTCCAAATTGAATTGTAACGCTGAAAATTGAGAGAGTCAGGTGAGTGATTTGTATACGTTATCATGGTAATTGTCAGAAAAGATTCATTTATCAAGGTTATATTAATACTCATACCTATCGTAGATGACTTAGGAATGGGCTTGTGTTGTTTTATTGCTCATTGATGCGGGTAGTGGGAGATCTTATCTCTCTAATCCGGAAAGCACATTGTAGAAAAAATGCTTTTTTGATAGCATCTAATAATTATAATTAAAAAATATATATCCCACATATTACATAAAATATTCTGATTTTTTAAGTTAAAGCTGATTTGTATTGCTGACTGTTTTAGTTAAGTAATTGCAATGAGCTGAATTAACTGGTTTCCACTAAAAAATCACCCGCGTGATTTTCTCTCGATAGGGATAAAAATGGAACAAAAAAAATTTCCCGCCACGCTTCGAACAACACTGATTGGTGTTATTTCGCTTGCCATATTGTTTGTCATGATAACGGCAATGATAATACACATGTATGTGCTTTCGAACGGTTTTGCTGAACAGTTAAGAGATAAAGCCGCATTGCTGGTCAGCACATTTGATGTGGCTATTCAAAGTGAATCGAGTTTGAGTGATGGGCAAGAAATCAAACGTAAAATAGATACATTAAAAGATTCTCGTCACGATATTGTTGAAATTGATGTTGTGGTACCGATTGCCGGGAAAGAAAATCAATATCGTATGTTAGCTACCACCGGTCATGAAGACGGGCAAATCGAAGAAGCCCCCGACCAATGGGATGTGCAAGTGATCAAAACCGGTTTGCAGTTGACAATGTTAGAAGTTGTGGATAGAAAAACCGGTTTCGATCATATGAAAATTCAAAAAGTATATTTCAGTGTGTCAGATTTAATCAAGGCATTTATTAACAAAAATAATATATATGTCTGGGAAATTATCGGACCGATTCACGACAATAAAAACAATATCGTCGGCAGTATTGCCATTGAGCTGTCCATTGATGATGTTATCGTGCAAGCTAAAAAATTCATATTGGATACACTCATTATTTTTATTGGCTCGTTGATTGGACTGGTGGTGGTTATTTGGTATAGCTTGAACCATTTTGTATTGAAGCCTATTTACTCTCTTAATGAAGGAATTAATACGGTTAAGGAAGGTGATTTATCCTATCAGTTAACGGCTGAGCGCAATGATGAATTTGGTTATCTCGCAGAAACTTACAATGATATGATTGGTAGTTTGAAAAAAACACGCAGCGAGGTGGATGAATTAAATCGATCGTTGCAAGAGCGAGTGAATATGGCAACGTCGGAGTTGAGAAAGACCAATCAGACACTGGCAGCAAAGCTCGATGAATTAAAACAAACTCAGCATAAATTAGTGCGCTCTGAGCGTTATGCGGCCTCTGCGCTGATTGCCGCCGGGGTTGCCCATGAGATAAGAAATCCATTGAGTGGTATTAAGCTCATTGTACAACATATCCAGGATAAGTTTTTAACTGAAAATGCACGCCTGGATCCTGACTACCAAGAACTTGATAGCATTTTTACTCAGCAGGTGAAACAACTCGATGATCTTGTGGTTGCATTTTTAGATTTTACCCGTCCGGTTAAACTTCATTTAAGTGCTGTATCGACGAATGAATTGTTAACGACTGCATTAGAATTATCACTGAGTAAATTCACAGCCAGTGGTATACAAATAGACACGAGCTATGATGACAATATACCCGATATGATGCTGGATAAAGACATGATGAAGCGAGCATTAGTCCACTTGATAGTGAATGCAATGCAAGCTATGCCCAATGGTGGAATGCTCGCTATTAAAAGTGAATTTAATGAAGCACTTAATGAGGTCGTTATTTGCGTGAAAGATACGGGACAGGGCATTGAACAGGACAATCTGTCAGAAATATTTGAACCATTTTTCTCAAGTCGGGTGGGTGGTGTCGGGCTTGGATTGCCCATTGTTCGACGAACCATTGAGGCGCATCATGGTGATATCTCGGTAATCAGTGAAATTGATAAAGGCACTGAATTTAGGATTCAATTGAATGTAAATACATAGTAAGGCGTTTTATATTTCACATTCTCAGGTGCGAAATGCAGGATGAATGATGCGAATGATAAATAAAAAATAAGAATTAAATCATGCTAAAAAATAAAAGATTATATGAAAAGGGGAGTACAACATGTTTTTTGATAGGCAACCTAGTCGTGCAAAAATTTTAATTGTCGATGATGATCCGTTGAATATTAATTTATTGCGGGTGATTTTAGAGGATGCAGGTTATCAGGTGGATATGTTAGTGAACGGTGATGAGGTACTCAATAAAATAACAGAAATAAAACCGGATTTGATCATTCTAGAGATGAGTCTATCGGATATAAACGGATGCGATATTTGTCATAGTATTCGACAATTACAGGAATTTGTCAATTTGCCGGTGATTATGATGACGGCCATGGCTTCTTCTGAAGATCGCTTGTGTGCATTTGACGCCGGGGTAACCTCTGTTATAAATAAACCGTTTGACAAACAAGAGTTATTAAAACGAATACGCTCCAACTTAGTCTGCGAAGAAGTAAACAAAACAGAAATAACCATATGTCAATTGCCAAAAGCAATGATTATTACTAGCCCTAATTGGGTTATCTTATCTGTGTCACAATCCGCTGCTGATTTATTAAATATACAATGCAATGATATTGTTGGTAAAGATTTATTGGCGGTTTTTCACGATGATGGATTAACGATGCCAATGGATGAAAGCGGTCCTTTTTCGTTGACCTTTAATACTCAGTTACCTTATCTTCAAGGTGAACACAATCCAGTTAAGGATAGCTCGGGCGAATTGGTACTAAGAGTCTTGGTTCTGTCAGAAGTTTTTCCTCAAGTGATGGGGCAATAACTAATGAAACTAGGATTTATCGTGGAAAGCCGCTATTTGAATCAGCACATGCCCATCGCCGTCATCAATGCATTACGCCAGCGAGATATTGTGGTTGATATAATTAACCCGGTGGGCGGAGTATTTGACGCCAATCAAGGGATGTTTACTGATGGCAGTGGTCAATGCTTTGACATTAGCGTTTACCAAGCAATTGTGTCACGCAATCGCAATGCACTGGGTCTGGCGTTATTAGCTTTTGCTGAATCCATGGGAATGGTAACACTCAATAGTCATTCTGCCGTGCAAAAAGTGCGTAACAAAGCAAAAATGGCAATAACCCTCGGACGTGCTGGTATTGCGACACCACCGACATTGCTTGCTGATCAGGTGTCTTGTCTCAATGGACATGTAAAAGATTATTATCCGATTATTCTCAAAGCGACATATGGAGATAATTGTCAGGGCCTTCAGTTAGTACGCAATGCAGAGGCGCTGAGTGAGATTCAATGGGAGAGTGACGTGACGTTAGCGCAGCAATATCTGCCCAATGATGGCTATGATTTGAAGTTATATGTGATAAATCAGCACGTTTTTGCGATACGTAAACCGTCGCCTTTTAGCGGTGATTCACAGGCGAGTATACAGCGGGTCGATATGACAGAACATTTGTTTGATATGGCCATAAAGTGTGGTGAGTTATTTGGATTGAATATTTATGGTGTCGATACGGTAGAAAGTAAGGAAGGTCCGATGGTGATTGAGGTCAATGATTTTCCGAATTATAGTGGACTGCCAATGGCAACCGAATTGTTAGCCGATTACATTGAGCTAAGTGCTCAATCAAGGTCATGACATGACAATGCATATTGCGTTTCTGCAAGCTGAGTATGATTAATTTTTTCCCGAATGTGTTCAGGAACACGTTATATCTGATCAAATTCTTTCTGTGATGAATAACCCTTGATGGGAGAAGCACTGATGAAGAATTTTCAAGAATTGGTTACCAAAAAAGCCGTTGTTTTTGGTGCAGGAAAAATGGCATGTGGTTTAATTGGTGAATTATTGTATGAATCAGGTTTTCAGTTACTGTTTGTAGTTCGACGACAAGAAGTAGCCGATGCCCTGAATCGAAAAAATGGTTATTACGTTGGTATTGCTGGTGAAACGGATCATTGGATTCGTATTCGCCATTGCCAAAGTGTATTAATTGATAATACGCAAGCGGTGGTGGAGGCCGTTGCCAAAGCGGATATTGTTTTTACTGCAGTAGGCATCGACAATGTTCCCGCTATATCACCGTTGATTGCAGATGCCCTAGTGCGCCGTCTGGCGTTGGGATACCCACCACTCAATATTATAGCTTCAGAAAATTTACCAGGTACAGGTGCGTATTTACACCATCAAATTGTGGGTGCGTCAGGTTTGGGGGATGCCGTGATTATTGATAAAAGCGTCGGTTTTTCTGCGGCATTAACCCACCGCATTATGACGGGGGGAGAAATCATGGATGGTGTCTTGCATTTTACCGTCGATGCTCCTGGTGATTTACTGATAGATGCGCGTGGTCTGGTTGAACCTATTCCTAAAATTTATCATGCACGCATCACAAACGAGTTTGATGCTTTATTTTTAGAAAAGCTATCTACCATTAATTTGGCACAAGCGGTAGCCTCTTATGTTGGCTGGCGTTATGGTTGCAAGTTTGTCCATGAGGCGGCGGTGCATCCCCAAGTCGCACCGATCGTGGAAGGGGCATTACAGGAAGCGGTTGTTGCGTTTAAAACTGAGTTTCCGAATCTCAGTAATGATATTGAGCAAGATGCCAATGAGGCCATGGCACGTATTATTGATCCTGGTTTAGGGGATACCGTTGCCAGAATTGTACGAGGTCCACAACGCAAGCTCGGTGCCCAAGAGCGTCTTGTGGGTCCGGCACGATTAGCCATACGACATGATTTACCTTACGATAATTTGGCGTTGGCCATTGCCGCTGCATTGACCTATCAGGCTGACAATGATCTTCAATCCAATACCATGCAATATCTGATTTCAACGGCCGGCGTGGATAAAATACTAACCGATGTGTGTGGCATATTACCCCACGAGGCTTTCGCACAAACCATTAAAAAACATTGGGCGACATTTGTCGGGAAGAAAGATGAAATCAAAGTACACATGCCAGATAAAATCGTGCAAGACATGTTGAGAACATTAGAGAATGAACTAGCCGTTGAGTATGATCGGTCTGTCGTGAAAGATATTTTGGTCGATGTGGCGAAAGAATTTCTCGGTGCACATATATCTCATTATTTACCTATCCTAATAAAGAAAAAAGCCAAAGAGCAACTTAGAGGCGATATTGAGCCTATCATTTAATTTCGCTTAATCCCTCAGGGGTTTTCAAACCTTAGAGAGCTAACCTATGAAAATTTGTTTCATCTTAGAAAGAGGGGTTCCGCCGCGCCAGAATCCAGTGATTATGGAAGCCATCGCTCAACTAGAACATGGGGGCGCGAAGGTGAGTATGATGTATCCTGAAGAAGAATTGTTTCGTTTGGATAACATGTCTATTGAGGCAGATTTTTATTTGTTAAAATCGGATACTGAATTATCTTTGAGTATTGCCACTGTACTCGCGGCGTTAGGCGCAAAGGTGGTCAATCGCGTTGCAGCGTGTTTAACGGCAAAAGATAAAACCTTAGCAGCGGCGACCTTGTTTCATGCAGGTATTCCAACACCGAGCTCTTATGTGGCTTATCATCCACAACAATTTGATAAACAAATTAATCACTCACCTCTCATTTTTAAACCCAATCGGGGTTATCATGGGGCGGGGATCAAAATTGTCGGTGATCCAACAAACATACCTGATTGTCAGGATTTTCCGGATATGGTGTTTGTGCAAGATTATTTGGCTGATGCGCGAAAAGATCTCAAGATTTTTGCCATTGCTGATAAAATTTTTGGGGTCAGAAAAACATTTTCAACAAATAGTTTTTTACATACTGGAGAGCCGGTTTCGCTGACGCCTGAAATGGAAGAGACTGCGCGGCGATGCGGTCAGGCATTTGGTTTAGATTTATATGGATTAGATATTGCCGAGACGCCAGAAGCTGACTATGTGGTGGATGTAAATTACTTTCCGGGGTATCGTGGGGTGCCTGACGCAGCGACGCACTTAGTAAATTATATCATCGGTGCGGCACGAGCTTAGCGTGCTTTCCTGGATTATCACTCGCTGGCATAAATTTCGGACGGGTTGTTCTTATCTGGCTCATCTGGTACGTACCAATCCCACATTGGCGGCCATTACCGTCGAAGGGTTTTTAACCCGTTTTGGCTTCGGTATGATAGGCTTTGCCTTGCCCTTATATGCAGTTTCCCTAGGAATGAGTCTCGCTGAAATTGGGGTGCTTTACGCCATTCGCACCCTGGTGACGGTTGTTTTCAAGCCGCTGATGGGTTGGGTAGCGGACCGGTTTGGCAGCAAGCTTACCCTGGTGATTGCGGTGGCGATGCGATGTGTGATCGGCTTCTTGTTTATTTTTTCTGATCAACCTTGGCATCTCTATGTGTTGCGGATTTTACATGGCGTGATGACCGCCGCTCGTGATCCGTCGGCAACGTCTTTGATTGCTGAAAATGGTAAACAAAATCGGATGGCATCGGCCTTCGCTTGGTATTTGACGGCCCGTGATGTGGGGCGGTCACTGGGTTATGGTGTGGCGGGAATACTGATTGCGTTAGCCAGTTATCAAGTGGTTTTTAGTGTGGCCTTTGTGGCTTCCTGTGCGGCATTATTTACTGTTAAGCGTTATGTCCGCAGTGATGTTCAGCGTGCGGCCCACATACCCAAGCGTAAAGATACATCAGTGAAAGCGGTGGTGCCAGCAGAGGATCCTCCCGTCGTCATTGAATATCGTCATTTTATTGGTTACGCTTCTTTTGGCATGATGGTAACGCTCACCTCTGAAATGATGCGGGGATTGTTTCCTGTGATCGCTGTACAATATGCACATTTGACTGAAATGCAAGCGGGTATTACGGCCATGGCATCGAGCATTGCTATTTTGTTCGCTGGGCCGTTTTTTGGGTGGTTAGCAGATAATGTAGATCGCAAATTATCATTGAGCTTTCGTGGTATTGCGAATATATTTTCTTCGTTGTTTTATCTTTTTATGCCAAATTTCCCCGGATTTTTAACAGCAAGAGTATTGGATGATACCGGTAAGGCGGCTTTTCGTCCGGCTTGGGGCTCTGTATTGGCAGAAATTTCCGCAGCAAAACCGACCCATCGGGGACGTATTATTGCGGTGGTAGATTCGGGTATTACCTTGGGTGAAATGCTCGGCCCGCTATTGGCAGGTGTATTAGTCGCGGCTTTTGGCGTACCAGCCATGTTAGGGGTTCGTGTTTTACTGGCGGTGATAACAGAAATTCAGGCGTTGATTGTTTTTAGAAAAAAGTGATTAGTCTTTAATGGTAATGGATACGGTGGCGCGACTTCTCTATCTTTCCAGTAATGGCTCGAAGTCCACCTGTTGTTTCTTCAGGAAGGATACAATTTGTTCGATGGTGGGTGGATGTCTTAATATTCGTTGGTGACCCAGGCCATTGGTGACTAAAAGACCGGCACCTGGCCAGATATTGGCAAGGCTTTCTCCATGCGCAAGCGGCACGGTGATGTCGTTTTTATCATGTACCACAAGAGCGGGGATGGAGAGTGTTGCGACGTTTTGCAGAGGAGAGATGTGGGACCAAATGTCAGTGCCAAAATAATCCTCAATTCGTTGAAAAAAATTATTTTTGGCGCGATTTGGTAAGCGTAACGAGCAACAGGTAGTGGCTAAACCCTAAATGATTCTGTACAATTCATGCTCAACCGATGAAGCCTAGCCACAAAGGGAAGGATTGAGATGATTATTGAGACTAAAATTTATGCCTGTCGAAAATGCCAAAGTCAGCATATCGTTAAAAATGGAAAGAATGTGAGCGGCAATCAACAGTATTTGTGCAAAGATTGCGGAGCCAGTGGCGTGCTTAACCCTCATGTGCCCTACACCGAAGCAGAAAAAGAGGTGATCATCAAAGCCTATCAAGAGCGTTCCAGTATGCGTGGCATCGAAAGGACCTTTGGTGTGTCTCGTCAAACCTTGAGCACTTGGTTAAAAAAAAAGCCTCTGAATTGCCACTTTTATCCGACACACTGAAACCGGTTGAATCCACGACTCCTCTCACCCTTGAGCTTGACGAACTCTGGTCCTTTGTTTTCTGCAAACTCAACAAAGTTTGGATCTGGATTGCGCTATGTCGTGAAACCCGCGAAGTGGTCGCCTATGCCATTGGAGATCGAAGTGAGGTAACATGCCGTTGCTTGTGGTCACGGGTACCGGTTCAATATAAAAAAGCCACTTGCTATAGTGATTTTTGGGAGGCTTATCAGTGTGTCATTCCCGATGAGCAACATATCCCCGTGCATAAACAGTCCGGGCAGACCAATCACATTGAGTGCTGGAATAATACCTTACGTCAACACCTTGCTCGCTTCGTGAGAAAAACACTGTCATTCTCAAAGTTAATTGACATGCATGAGATTTGTCTCAAGCTATTTATACATCGCTATAATTTGGAATTATTGCCAACACTTGCATAATGAGGTTACTCATATCATTTAAGGTTTATCCACTACCAATAACTTAACTACCTACCGCCGTGCAAATTCTTCCCAAGCCCACCCATAATCCAAACAGTACTTTTCACCACGCTGACTCGCTTTAGATATGGAAGGCTGGCTAATTTTAAGGTGATGTGAAATTTCTGTTGATGATATTCCCAACTCTTGTGTTCCCCAATAACAGACTAAACTTTTCGCTACCGATATATCACTCCAACACCCTAATCCTAAGTGGCTGGATTAAACTGCACAATAGATACTCACCTGCACCATAAAGCTTGATTTTATGATGATACTGAGTGTATTCATCTATGAATGGGCGTTTCAAACTCACTCGTTCCCTGCCCTAAATAAGTATTCTTCCGAGATACTTTGATCTTCCAAATTTTATTTCTTCAACGACTCTCCAAAATAAAAGAAAAAAGGGGTCAAATCTTTACATTTACTATTTTATAGTCTATCACTATTTTATCTAGAACAATTAGTTGGAAAAATAGAGTGTTAGCACATGGTAGCGTGAATTTGGTTTAGAATTTTAATAGTATAAGTAAAGATTTGACCCCCCAATCATTGAAAATCATTGAAAGAAGACATGAAATCACGAAAAGATTTTCTTTCCAATCCGAGTCACCGAATTCGATTTATTTATACGCCTAAGCATGCCTCGTGGTTAAATCAAGTTGAAATTTGGTTTAGTATTTTAGTTCGTCGATTACTCAAACGGCTTTCGGTCAAATCAACCGCTGAATTGAAAGAAAAAGTGCTCGATTTTATCGACTACTTTAATCGTACTATGGCGAAACCCTTCAAATGGACTTACCGAGGAAGAGTGCTGCAAGCATAAGATACTGAATTTAAGGGATGCGGCACTAGTAATATATATTTATTAAAAATATTTAATAACAAGTAAGAGTAGTCCATCAATCTATTACTATATAATACTAGTCTTGACCCCTTGATCAAACAAGTTTACATAATCAATCATATTAAGTCCTAACGTTTTGGATAAGTTGCGCGGGGGGCGGCACTGAATTTTAACAAAGCCACTGCCCTAAATTCGCCACAAACCCTAAAAGAAGCAAAAGTCCCCCACGTCAACTCGCCCCATTTGTTAGATGCTTTACTGGTGAAGTGTTTCCTCTAAGGTTTCTGCCACCCATTGATTAATACTCTTTTGCTCTGCACTTGCCTTTGCGGCAATTTCACTATGTAGTTTAGGAGGTATTCTTAAGTTAAATTTTCCTGAGAATTCTCTCTTAGGGCTTACACCTTTTTCCTCACATACTTCAAGGTAGACTTTTAGCGATTTCTTGAATTCTCTACGTAATTCTGTAGGATTTTTACCATAAAAGTCTGCGCTACCATTTAGCCCAAGTATTTCTCCCCGAAACATATCAATTTCTGGGTCATACTCAATCTTTGCCTTATATGATTCTACTTCCATAATATTCATGGTGTTACCTCATTTTCTTCAAGCCATTTTCGGATACTAGCTACCGCTCCCTTATCCGTGCACGGTGATGGATGTGGTCTATGAAACACCCTAACTTCACCAAACAGAACAACTGCAATACGGGAACCAGCTCTTTCAGAAACATCAGCCCCTAAAGCGATAAACAAAGATTCGATATCTAACCAGTGGATATTTCCGCTAACGGGCCGCTTATAGACCGACTCAAGGGTTTTTTGATGTTTTTTCTTCATTTAGAAATAGTACTATATATCGGTACTACTGGCAATTCCTTGAGCATATAACGTTCGCGGAGGACTGTCCGACTCAACTGCGCTTGTTAGCACAATTATTCAACCCTAATTTTGCTTGAACATAAGGCTTTTGTTTTATAATCTTTAGCATCTTGATGAAAAAATACGTCGAGATCAGAAATTAACCACCTATTATCTGTATTTCTATATTCAATGTAGAATGCTATGGAATAGACACGAAATAACTTCCTTGTTTGGCGCTCAGATTTGGTTTGTATTTATTCGTTCTGATTGCCTGCAGGGAGGTAGGCACCAATAGTAGGCGCTTTAGGCGAAGACGGGCGGAAGATGACGACTGCACGGATGCAGGAGGTAGGGCGACTCAGGAGATAAAGCCGAGATGCGAAACCGGGAAGTTATTTCGTCGCCCATTCCTATGGGGTTGTTTTCCGTTCCTACGCCATTCATTGTTAGACATCCTTCACTTTTACGAACCATCTCAAAATGATGAACCTCCTTAATTATATATTTTGAGAACTCAAGCTGGAATGCGCTCGAAGGCTCTTCAATATCAATATTGGCAGTAAGCGAAGAATCAAAATGGCTAATGTAGTTTTAAATCAACTTAGACCCTACTTTCCGCGTATTTTATTTTAGACTTTTTCCTATTTTTCGAGGGATAAATTTGAAATTTTTGACTCTCTTTTTTTTGAAGTTTAATACAATAGAAAAACCTATTATTACTTCCAGGCCGTCTCCTTTCTTACCAAAGTTTTTTGCATTAATTAACCGTCACGCCTGAAGCAAAGAGGGTGCGCTTGCTTCATTGTGAGCTTACGAGAGCATAGTTTGAAATAAGGAGAGGCGCTTAATATAATAGCGCCCAGACACAGGATGCGGATTTAAAGATTTAGATGATAATTCCAAGGCAGCCAAGCCTCTGGATTAGACTTGACTGGATCTTGATGACGTTGAATTGCATTAAAGTAGTCGAAGGGGTTGATCTGGGCGCGCACACACGTGGCGATCATTGACGTGATCACATCGGAGACGGCGGCACCAGCCAATGTTTTGAAAAAACTTGAATTCTTGCAATCTCGCACAATTAATTTCTCCTTATTTATTGGAGAAATTGGTCTTGACAATGGGGTCCACTTTAGGTCTCTGATTTTTTAATCGTTGGTGTTTTTGTTATTTATTTTTGATCTCATCATTAAAGATTAGCAGGCGGTTAGTTATCGGTCAAATTTGATGGGTGTCCTAAGTATTCTTTCATTATTCGTTAGCAATTAACCTGCAATAATTGGCAATATTTTAGTGAGCAGTACTGTTTTAAAACCATTTGCAACTGCAAACAATGAAAGTAAACCGACCCAGTATACGAAACCTCCGACAACAATTTTTGATAACCCTAAAAATTGAGATTCAACACCTTTTAAGACTACTTTCTCTAAGATGGTTTTTTCTTTTTTATTTCTTAATAGTTTCAAGTTTCTTGGGAAATAATGACGAATTGAGTACATTACACCTAATACAATGACAAATAAAAACCAGCCTACTAGTTCTGGTTGATCACTTTTGAATGCCAGGGCAGCAAAACCTAGAGATACTAAACCAACAACAAGGTTAAGTTTCTCAAACCATGTTGGGAATTGATCTTCTTTAGAACTTTATCTTCGTCACTCATTCATGCTTCCTTGTATTGCTAACGTTCATTTCATTCACAAACTCATGTGCCTGCATATAAATCACCCGCCGACGAAGGAGGTCGAGTGCATTTGATGGTTATTATTCTAGGTAGCACTCTTAAAACCGCCATTTTGATCGCAAAAAGGGCCTTCTAAACCTAAATATAGCCATTTTTGGGGCATGGTTTCATAAATATCAATGTCTTACCTTGGTCCGACCCGAATGGTTTTGTAAGGTTGACAAACACCATGCATATGGTTGACAATACTTTTAATAAGGTTGACAATTAACTGTTTGTTTATGGGTGAATTATGGTCGGAATTCGGAAAAGAGGCGAGCAAATTAGACAGTATATCTTAGATAACGTAGAGAACCACAGCTCAGATATAGTTAATTTAACTTGCCAAGCCTTTGATATTTCAAGACAAGCTGTCAATAAGCACATCCAAAGGCTTACATTACAAAATGCTCTCATTGTTAAAGGCAGTACTAAAAACAAACATTACTACCTGCACCCACTAGCGGAATGGGAAGAAATATTCCCCTTAGATGGTTCAATATCCGAAGACATAGTTTGGCGCGTGCATGTAGCCCCGATTCTCGGAGAGTTGCCCGATAACGTTATTGATATTTGGCATCACGGCGTAACTGAAATGTTTAACAACGCCATAGATCATTCCGCAGGCAAGCATTCAAGCATTACCTTAAAAAAAACTGCGGCTACAACAGAAATAGTTATTTTTGATAACGGGGAAGGGATATTCAAGAAGATTCAGCGCGAGCTTTCTCTTCATGATGAAAGGCATTCTGTATTAGAGCTTGCGAAGGGGAAATTAACAACAGACCCAGCTAATCATTCAGGGGAAGGGATTTTCTTCTCATCGCGGATGTTTGATAACTTTACTATTCTCTCAGGGAGTGTCTATTTTTCTCACACTCATGGAGATGTGGAGGACTGAATTCTAGAACAACAAAAATCCCAAGCAGGGACTATGGTTGTAATGAAGCTTTCAAATAATACCTCTAGAACATCAAAACAGGTATTTGATAGGTTCACTTCCGATGATGATTATGGATTTACTAAAACTGTTGTCCCAGTGAAACTTACGCAATATGGTGATGACAAGCTCGTTTCTCGCTCTCAAGCAAAAAGACTATTAACAAGAGTAGATAAATTCAAAACCGTTATTTTTGATTTTAGTGATGTGGAATCTGTTGGCCAAGCTTTTGCCGATGAGGTTTTTCGAGTATTTGCAAATCGCCACCCCGAAATGGAATTAATTCCAATTAATGCTAATAAAGATGTCAAACAAATGATCAATAGAGCACTGTCCCACGAAAAGCCCTAACGAGGCTGTAGAAAAACCCCAAAAACCAAAGTATATCTACACGCCTATTTATTACTTTAGTTCCCTTTAATTTGCCATAATCGCGATAAGTTGCAAGTGGTTTATGACATATCTAGATTATTTATATCTAAATTCATCCCGTACCTGTTTGCTATGCCGCTAATGTCCCATAATTCTTTAATTTCTCAATATTATGAACCATGCAATATAGTTTCCACTGGCATTGCACTTTCCTTTTTCCTCTTACGCTAAAACGATTGAGTCTCTTGTTCGTACCTATATTACCAAATACAGGCTCAACAACAGACATCCGGTGGCTATAGATGAGTTTACCTTCTTTACTGTCAACCCGATGTTTCATCCAGTCGGTGTAACGTGGAGATTGCTTATTTTCGATTATAAAAGAGACTTGTCGGCCATGACCTTTGCGAGTATCAGCAGAAGATGGGTTTTGCATTCACTGATGCTTGATGGTGCAGTGCCTACATTTAGACAAACGTCCTTCAAAAAAGAGTTTGTGGTTACCATTTTGATCTACGCCTTCCGGGTGAAGCCACATCGATTCACCCGCAGGGCAAACGCACTTTTTTTGGGTTGGGTCAAATGCAAATTCACTCAACGGTATAACATTAATGGTTTTGCGTTTACTGGGTCACCTTTTTCCGTATTTGGTTTTCTGCTCAAAGTAAAGGGGTCAAATATCATATTAACTGATTAACTCTTAAGTTTCATGTTTTATTGGGTATATGTAAGTCAACACCAGTTAACGTGATTGAAATTAGGACATTAAATAGTCAATATGATTCTTGACCTCTCATTCATCAAATAATTTTAAAATATCTAATGCTGTTTTAGCGAATTTAGATAATGCCAAATTTCTGAACTTTCTTTTGGTAACAATTGTTTTGCAATTTCATTCATTAAATACATAGTCTCATCTTGTTTCTGGCCATTTCTATACGTTTTAATTCTATTTAGAAACTCTTTTTCACTAAAGTTTAGCAAACTTGGGGTTCGTAGATTTCTATTGCCACTACCATTTCTATCGTGACAAGTTTCACACCCAGATATTGACCTATTTCTACCATTAGTATTATAAGGCTCATCTAGGCCCTCAAAGAATAGTTTTTACCAAACGAAATTTTAAATACCTTCGAAGAGAAGAGAGTCTTCACGTCGTCAGGGTCACGTCGTCAGGGTCAGGCCTTACATTTTACATGCAGTGTAAAATGTAAGGCCTGACCCCGTTACTCACATCCCTGTGGGGCAATATAACGGCAAAGACGCTCCAATTTATCTCGCTCTGTTGGCCCGATTCAAATGTGGTTACACCACCGGTTAAGATCGAGAGTCGTGGTTTTTCATAAGCGTCCTTATCTTTGCCGGATTGGGAAGCGATAAACTATACCAGTTAACCGCCCTCAATGCTGCCATAAACTGATTGCACTTATGTGTTGAATTCAAGACCCGTTATAATCAGTACAAATTAAGAAATCTAAAACTAATTCGTTTTCTCAATAATTAATTCATCAATATACCAACCTGCAGCAACCCTTGGTACACAGTAATATGTATTAACTGCATTCGTACAAGTGTTCACAAGCTGAAAACCAATGCGCACAGATTTTCCTGAAAAAGCGGATATATTCGTATTATAACGATTCCAGTTCCCTCCTGAGTTGTTTTTTATTGTGTCAAGACTGGTCCAAACTCGTTCTCCAGAACCCGTTTCTTCACTAATTAAAATAACACCGTAATCCTCTGTATCAAAACTGAAACTACTTTGAGAGGCATGTTTACCAGGATGAAAGGAAAACCAATGCCAGAATGAGAAATTAATCTCTTCGCCTACACTAATTTCAGGTAGCTGGATAGTAACACTGCTAACAATGCTCAATGACGTATCTGGGTAATTACCGTCTAGCACTGTCGCCAACACATTATGTCCAATATAAGCAATGTTTGGACCTGATATGGGCTCGCCCATTCCCCAAGTCCCACTATCAATTCCCCATAATGCGTTATCATTTGGATTTTCAAAATTAGCTGAAAATATCCCATTAGCACTACCAACACTGATTCTGGCATTAATCATAAGACAAGCCGACTCACTGTCAATGAAGGTATTATTCACCGTTAAGCAGAGTTGATAACTCCCTAGCTCATCCGGCATAAATGTCGGCGAGCTTAAGGTTGGGTCAGAAATCGTCGCGACAGTGCCAATTGGAAAATTTTCCAGTGACCATAAATAAGTTAAACCGGTTTTGCTATCATCGACATTCAGACTATCACTACCATTGAGCATAACATTGGTATTAGGAGTAACATTGTGACCTGGTCCAGCGTTAGCAATGGGGATTTTGGTAGTAATTGTCAAGATATCTGCCGCACTATTATCGACGGTATTGTTGACAATAAGAGCAATTTCATAGTCACCAGGTAGATCAGTCACAAAGGTAGGAGTAGCCGTTAGGCTATCAGAAAGCTCCGATAATGCGCCTTGCGGTTGCGACTGCACCTTCCACTGATAGATTAAGTCAGAGTCATTTGAATCGCGACTACCAGCCCCATCTAATATCACAGATTGGTTGACTGAAATCGTCAAATCATCTCCCGTATTAGCGATCGGTAACGTCGTTGCGACAATTTGTACTTTATCCACATTACTATCGATTAACCCATTATTCACGATTAATTGGAACTCATAAGTGCCATCCTTTTCTGCGATAAACACTGGTTTTTCAGCTTTACTATTATCTAAATCAGTAACACTGTCTTCTGGCTTCGATAACAGAGACCATGAGTACGTTAACGCTTCGGTAATACCACTAACGCTTCGGCTAGCATCTAACGTAACCGTCGATCCAGTAATGATTTTTTGATCGTCACCCGCATTTGCAATGGGTGAAACCGCATTGACTTTAATGGTGTCTTGATCGCTAGATATTGTGCCATTATCAACCGTCAATCCAACGATATATTCCCCCTCCTTATCGGCGACAAATGAAGACTCAATGGCGTTAATATTGGATAAAGTCGTCGAACTCTCTTCAGGGCTTTTGATTATCGTCCAGGTTATCAATAATTGCTGAAGACTAACATCTTCACTAGCACTGGCATTTAGCTTTACCGTGGCAGACGTCGATACTGTTTGATTTTCACCTGCATTTGCCGTGGGAGGTATTGCAGCGATTTTTATGTCGTCGGCCAAACTTTTTTCTAAACCGTTATCGACGACTAGTGTTAATAAATAATCGCCTTTTTTATCGGTGAATACGGTCGGGGTTGCAGACGAGACATCCGATAATATTGCCAGACTATTGAGTGGTTTTTTCTTTAATTTCCATTGATAAATTAAATCATAATTATTGGTGGTACTACTGCCTGTACCATCTAACTGCACGGTGGTACCAACAGAGACTGTTTGATCATCACCGGCATGTGAAACGGGAACTGTGGTTGCAGTAATGGTAACAGTATCAGCACTACTATCAACAATACTATTAGAGACAAATAATGCGATTTCGTAGTCACCATCAACATCAGGAATGAACGATGTTTTCACAACGGATGAATCTAACAATACTGCGGAAACACTCCCCGTTGGCTTTTTATCGAGACTCCAATTGTAAATCAAAGGCTCAGACCCTTTGTAAGTACTTTTGCCACCATCTAAAACCACTTCTATACCCGTTGATATAGTTTGATTCGTACCCGCATTAGCCACTGGTGCAAATACCTCGATGTTAACCGTTGCTGGCGCACTCACCAATTCACCACTCTGAATAATGAGTTTAATGACATAGCTTCCCGTTTTATTCGGAATAAAACTAGGACTGTCAGTGTCCGCATGGGATAAAATTGATTCATTATTATCGGGTACCGTTTGAAACGACCATTGATAGGTGATTGATGCATTTTTATCATCGCTAAAACTGGCACTGCCGTCTAAAATGAACTGCTTTCCTATTGAACCACTTTGAGCAGGACCAGCATTTGCCTTCAGTTTAGGCGATAGCTGAGGAGTCCCTATAGTAATCACTGTATCATTTTTATTCGTATCACCGCCAATACCACAGGCAGCAATGATTGTCGCCACTAAGATGACTAATACAACGCGATAAGAATAGTGCTTCACGACCTTCCTCCTGCTTAAATTATTGTATAAATAACACGTTTCAAAATATGACTCACCGCTAAGCAAAGCGGCTGGTCATTTGCGTAAGATAGTTTTTAAGTTAATTCATCAATTACAACTTACTCCTTGACCTGCTTTATCTTCAGTGGAGCCTTCGCCAAAAGCACAACGACTTAAAATAAAGCCAGCGACAACTGCACCAGCAGCCCAGGTGTACCAACGCTTATACCATGGCTTACTTGTTTCGATAGGCTCATCAGGTTCCGGTGGATTTGAAATTGGCGTTGATTTGGGTGTTACGAATATTTCATCTGCTACAATACCAGCCTCTTTTATTGTTAATTTCAAACCACTTGTTACAAATATAAAATCACCTCCATCATGTCCTGCTTTGTGAATGGGTCCGTACTCAGGTGTTTGGTCTTCATTCCAAACCACCTGCTCACGTATGTCTGTAAAAAGCTTAGTTGCCACCATTGCACCAGTGTTTTCACTGAGGGCAGTAACTAACGTTTTAGCAAAAGGAGAATTTTGACCGTTTCCATCAGCAACTGGTTCTAAGCCACCCGAGGTTAACACCATGCGGGCGCGTTTTTTAGCGATACGTTGTAAATATTTGTTGTCGCGATCAAGCTTGCTAACAGGAGCACCACGGGTCAGCTTACCTGAAAAACAACTATCAGCGATGACTAAGACATGCTTTGCATCCAGTGCCTTTAACGTGTTAACAACTTTATTATTCGATATCCAATTAACGTCATCCGCTAACGATGCATCGACAGGTAACCAGTACCCCTCATCGGCTTTCTCATCTAATATACCGTGCCCTGCATAATAAATAAGTAAATTGTCATTTTTTGTTAGTTTTTTACGGTAGTCGTTCAACGCCTTTAAAACATCTTCTCGCGTACCATCAATAATTTTTTTAATTTCAAATCGATACTTTTTCTCTAATAGAGATGCCACTGCATTGGCATCATTGATTGCAGTATTTAACTTTGTTAGGTGCCGATAATTATTATTACCAATAACCAGTGCGTGATAATTACCGAGAAATATGGATTCTGTGGATTGATCAGGATTGGTGACTTCTAGTGAAATACCACGATCAGCAAAAGATTGAGCATGAATGAATAGCAATATAATCAAAGCTGGTATTCGGCACATCGCTGCTTTTGTCGAATAACACATAAGTCACTGGTCTCCCAAATTGCTATTATTCAAGACGCAAGATTATATGTTATTTGAAAAAATTTTGTTCTTTTTATCCGATACTGGGCAGCGTAACGTTTGAAAATCGCGAAAAAATTTGATTTCAGCCGGTTTTTTCTGAAGAAGGTAATACTGGTTGTATTGCCGACTGAAGAAAAAGGTTTGTGGAATCAAAGATCAAGCGAGATCAAATGGTAGGCTGTCCAACCCCCAATGTCGGTTTTATTTAACAATGTAGCGAATCCCATATATCACTATGATTCTTATAAATCTTATAATTTATTGCAGAGAGAAAATATTCGTGTTGAGTGAATTGGTAAGGAATTAAATTATTATGCGATTATTCGTCTATTTCAATGATTTCCGATTACTTTTACAAATTCCTTCGGTAATCATCGCTCTATAGCGTGGTCACTAAACCTTCAATGCTATTGAATCATCATGAGGAGCATACTAGGCAAGCGTTGGTTCGGTTGAATAATATTTTAATCGTGCGATTTGACCATGCTCGATTGATCATACAAAGGAGATACTACCATCAGGTTTTTTTGAACATTATGTCGATTAATAATTTGTTGAGAAAAGCCAAATATCGTTTTTTGTTCAACTAACTGTGTTTTTAACCACAATGTTGTACGTAATCTCGCACGGCGAGGCGTATTAACCAAATCCAAGGGTATAGGAAGTATAAACCACCTTTTTGCAAGAATCCAAAAGTATTCCTAGGGGTCAGGCCTTACAATTGACATTCTCTAACGACTTTACAGCCCTACTCACAGTCGCATAGCTCACTTCAAAATGTTCGCTGACCTGTTGCAGTGTCAATTGTAAGGCCTGACCCCTTTTCCTTCTACAGAATAAACGACTCTTTATCGAACGTCAATTGTAAAGCCTGACCCCCTGGAGCCGGGGAGATGCCCTGGTGGTTAAGTATCTCGTGATACTGGAAATCGAACATTGCCCTTCTAGGCGCAACAATAATATCCGTTCATGCCAGTCTCTGTTTCGATGGCTCGTCTCGCTTGCAAGAGGGTGAGCTTCACTAAAACATAGTGATAAAGAGAGTATCGCCTGGTTTATCAACGGATACAGAAACGTTCTCGATATATCGTATTGATTCGCCAGCTGACTCATGGCACCATAGGTTCCTTGGTAATAGAGCGCAAACATAGCGATGTGGATACTAAATCCGGGCGTCTGACAAATTTCATGAATCGCTTCCTTTAGTGAGGGGAGTTTGATGTTGTGCAAAGGCAAAAGACAAAGCTTACCATTGGAAGCTCTTTTTATAGAGACCCGTCAGATGAAAATGTTGACTTTTTGGGGTGTGCAGTTAATAAATACACATAAACAGAGGTATGATTGATCGTTTGACGATTATTTCTTGTGCATAAAAAAAAAAGTATCCAGGACATCCACCGAAATATCCAGCATCAAATAACTGGCAGCATCCACACCAAATTCAAAAGTGCACCACTCTTGGAACAACAAAAAGTAATAATAACTGAAACAAAAAAGGAGAAGGAGAAAAATATCCTCAAAGGAAATAAAAAAGAGGCGAGCAGATTAAAAAGTACGCACTTGCTGCATAAAAAATAATAAAAATATTGGAAAACATTAGTTGGTTGGATTGATGTACAACGCTTTCACCGCCCCCAATCCCTTCAACCAGGACTGCCCCATGTGACGACAAGCTTTCTGTAAACAGGTGAGCTTGCCAATCATCCGATAAAAACGCGAATGAAAATGTTTCACACTTCCTAACCATTGGTTTTCATCAATGCTCAGTCGTTGAAGGATCGGGGTGATATGGACAGGAATGGCGCCTTTTTTATCGTCTCGAATCGCTTGGCCGGTCCATTCCACCAGGGTCAGATAATCGGTAAAATTCATCGGCAGGGTGATTTGGGTATCGTCTTCATCCGGATGAGCATCAAAGGGTAATAGCTGACTGGGTTGGTTGGCATATTTATCCAGGCCCTCTTGTTGTTTGGCTTTGTTTTTTCGGTTTTGTTGATACGCTTGAATGCGCTCCTGAATGGAGGTAAAGTCCGAGTCTTCCAGCGTTTGGTGAATGCCCGCCCGAATGGGATTGAGATCCACATAGGCCATGCACGTCAATAACGCGCCTTCATCGAGCAACGCTTGGCTTTTAAAACGACCTTCCCAGAAACGCCCGGTACAACCGTCTTCCTGATTCGCTAAACGAGCCAAGGGTTCATTGATACAGCGCATGAACCAACTGATATCACTTAATCGCTCTCGCCAGGTATCGACCTGTAAGTCCACGGCATTTTTTTGTTCTCGCGTTAGGGGTTGGCCAGCCGCCGCTGTGGCCGCGATACTTTTAGGAAATAAGGTTCCCCAGCGTTCAATGACGTCACGATCGCTCCATTGCTTGGATTGATCGAGATCCACATGCAAGATCAAGTGATAATGATTGGACATCGCGGCATAAGCGCACACATCCATACTAAAAATATCGCCCAGGATTTTTATCCGATCCACCAACCATTGTTTCCGATGATCAAAATTCTTGCCGGTCACTGGGTCTTCCCCACACAGAAATGATCTGCGTACGCATCGGCTGACTATGTGATAATAAGGTGTTGACTCTAAATCGATGGAATTACGTCTGGCAATGGTCATGAAGGGGATCTCTGCTTTTTTAATCGTTGGTGTTTTTGTTATTTATTTTTGATCTCACAATTAAAGATTAGCAGGCGGTTAGTTATTGGTCAAACTTAGTGGATGTCCTGGATATTTG
>Ga0316206_1001213_pt1 | contig 24741 bp, 8 predicted proteins | sample 6monthpyrite_MG_FD_204942 | JGI IMG/M metagenome (GOLD analysis project Ga0316206, IMG submission 204942) | Microbial mat bacterial communities from mineral coupon in-situ incubated in ocean water Damariscotta River, Maine, United States -... | ecosystem: Environmental > Aquatic > Marine >... | reverse complement strand
TATCAGTTCGTTCACCTTCTTTTTGAGTTAATGGTACTAATACAGAGTTATCTTCTCTTTTATCATTTCTCACACCTGCAGATAATTTCCAGTTATCCGTTAGTGAATAATCTGCATCCACTTCAAGCGCTGAAGTATCCAGCCCATCTTCCTGCTTTTTACTATCTGTTTTTAGCTTCAGCGTCAGATCATCTATTACCGGGTACTCAACTATTGCGCCAATTTGTTTTGTATCTGTTAGTGCAATAATACCCGGCGCTGAATAACCTGCGTCCAGATTTTGTGAATAGAATGTCGCCTTACCTTTTACACCATCCATCACATCTTCAAAGCGAAGACTTGCATCTAAACGTAAAGCATCTGATGAAATTGTATTATCCAGTAACGGATCGACCTGATTAAAGTTATAACCACCATCAGCAGAAAGACTACTCTCTCCACTTAAACCCTGACTACTTGCCTGCTCTACTTTAACCCAGGTTCCAGTATTTTTCCTGAAGGTGATATCAACTGCACTTAAACTGTGTTCTTCCAGATCCTCACCAAAAGAACTAAACGTTGCGCCCAGTTTTAAATGATCATTGATCCAGTAATGGGTTCGACCACCGGTTGATAACTGATTAGTTTCTTCAAAGCCCGGCGTGTATTCATAACGAGCAACCAGATAGACTTCATTGTCTCCACCATTGCCACTATCTACAATAGAACCATCATTGCTGGTTGCAGAAATTGGCGTTGCCAGTAAGATACGACCCTGTATTGTGTCAATATCATAATCGAGTACCGGTACAAGATTCTTAACACCCGTCACCAGACCAGAAATTTTATCCCGAACTTCAACACGCAATCTTTCTGACCCTGCAAGAATATCCTGATGCCTTAAGAAATATAACGAACCACCGGTACCACGGAATTCATCACGACTACTGATTGTGCCCGGCTCTGCTGCAAAGAAATCCAGTTTAAAAGTCTTTTCACCAAAAGCCGTTATCGAAGTGGTTTCGTAATGGAAATTGGCTCCATATAAATTCCTATCGACATGAGCAAGATTATTATCTGTGTAGGCAACATTAAAGTTACCCCACATACCATAATCCGTTCCTTTCTTTAATTTGATATAAAACTTACCCAGTGTTGGCGCCATTTCTTCAACAGTGCTGTCATCACCAAATGTTGGGTAGTAATAATCCGGATCAATGCGTCTGAAGACAGCGCCCGGTGATTTATCTAAGAAATGACTGAACAACTCATCAATCGGCGCTTCTAAAGTATCAGCACTAGCCGTCAGTTCCCAGTTATCACCAAATTTTCCTTTTGTGTAGAATGCGATTCGCCCATCAATCGCTGTATCACTGTCGTAATGTGTTTCATCACCAGTGATGAGTTCTGCCGGGCCATTTGTTGAGTCCTGTGCAACTGTAATGTCAGCTATACCAACAAAGAACCAGTCTTTCTTTTTCAATTTAATATCGCGTAAATATAAATCTCCATTGCCTGACTGATCAAGCAATGCTACTTCAACACTGTGAATGCCAGAAGGTATAATTTCTTCACTGATGAATTCGCCATTTTTATTGACCGGAACGGAGTGACCAGCGAACCAGACAGCATGCCCTTCAGGAATATTTGTACCGCTTACTTTTATCGAACCACCGTTTAAATCTATTGTTTGTAGTGCTAGTCGTGAATCACCGAAACCACTCAGTAATTCTGGGCTTGATTGTTTTGTATCAGATGTTTTGCTGACTTTAGTTGCAGGTGAATCTTTCAGATCATCGACAAGCCAGATACTTTGTGATCTGGTTTCATCAAAGTTACCAGCTTTATCATAAACGCGAAGCACGTATTTGAGTTCAATTTGTGGAGCAACAAAGTCAGTGTATTTTGCCTGCCATTCAGCTTCACCATCTGCATCAATCTCTAAGACTGTAATGGGTTCATCGCGAGTAGATTGCTCTTTTGTAAACAACCTGATTTCTGATTCAGAAATAAAACCGCTGTAATTTGTATAGCTTTTAAAGGTAACCAGATCTTCTGGGAATGTTGTATTGAGCAAATCTCGGTAACGAATAATAGTTGGCCATGCCGTTACGTTTAGTCGTGGCTTAATATTTAAATTATCAAACTTAAACTGAATATCAGCTTTTTCTAATGACACATCTGTGCAACGCTGCACATCAGCACTGCTTTTACCAATATCATCAAGTGGTTTTCCGTCAATGGAAATTCGCATCATGTTTAATGCAAATGGGTTTTTGAGTACAACTTCTCTGGTTAATCGTTCAATTTCCAGACCTTCCTGATTATCAAGTATTGCAAGATCATCATAAACCACTCTTGCTTCAACGCGTGACTCATCAACTTCAAGGAATCCCGCATTAACAACGTCATCGGAGTGGACAAAACCACGGCCTTCAAATTCAAGTTCTTTTTCAGTAAAACCACCCAGTTCTTTAACTGCTTCTTTAACTCGCCTAGCTCGTGAAGTCGATAGTCCAATATCATCTCCATATACTCTGGCTGTTCGACGATCGAGCCGTGCATTATTGGTATAGCCAATTAACCGGACCCGAACATTACCTTTATTAGGTAGCTCTGCCATGATGCGTTTGAGTCGCTCTACATAACCCGCAGGAAATACAGGTTTTCCTTTTTCAAAATATACTGGTTTTACGTTGCCCGCTGGCGGTTCATAAACACGTGTGACGGTTTCAGCGCCTGCTGTTTCAGGACAAAGCTGAGGCTCATCAGAAATGTCCTGAAGCGGATCATCATGCCAGAACTCAATTTCAATTCGGCGATTGGCCGCACGACCTGTGACAACATCATTAGAAGCGACAGGCCAGGCCGCACCTTTACCATCACTATCGACCTGCTTGTTAGAAAGTTTCATTGCCTCTTGCACAGCAAGCGAGACACGTCTTGCATAGGCTTTGGATAATGAAACATGTTCACCGTATATTCTTCCTAAACGTCCTGTAAGCGGCAAATTATCCGTATGACCAATAAACTTTATTTGAACATTCGATTTATTTTTTAAGTTCTTCAGCGCCTGTTTAAGCTGTTCAATAAATTTTTCTGGAATTTCACCCATACCCTCTTCATAACGTAAAGGCGGTACCAGGTTTTTTAATCTGGCGCGTTTAGAATGGCCTTCTTTAAAACGTATTTTACAGACAGTCTCTATACGACAGATTTTAATTCTTTTTGTTTCCTGCTGAATTCTGACTTTTTTCTCGACCATCTCTTCATCGACCTGGTCATACCAGACCTGAACTTCGACGCGTCTGTTTTTAGTTCGTCCCGCATTGGTATTGTTATTATCAACAGGCTTGCTATCTCCCAGACCATCAAATGAAATTGCTTCTGGCGGTAAATGTAATGCTCTTTGGAAAAATTCAGCCGTGGTACCTGCCCTTTCTCGTGAAAGCCCCAGGTTATCTCCATACTGCTCTTTTAATGAACCCGACAACTTCACATTATCAGTATGCCCAATAAAATGCAGTCTTACATTGACGCGGTTTTTCATTCCATTAAGAATATCGCGTAATAGATCCACGTAGTTCTCAGGTATATTAGCTTTACCAGATTCAAACTGAATGGGTGGCACAACATTTTCTAACTTCAGTGTTTTAATATTTTGTTGTAATACTTTTTTAAGCTCTATATTTTTATTTTCATCTGTCGCTGTAATCTCTTTACCTTGTGACCAAAGCTCTGGCTTAATTTCAGCAGGTAAATGTATTTCTGTGTTTTCAGCTGGATCACCAGCATCGGTAATTTTAAATAACTCATCCGCATTACCAGTGAATGGCAATAGCGTTAAGGCTACAACAGAAAACCCAAACAGACCTGAGTATATTTTTAGTCTAATAGCCATCAGTTAAAGTCCCCACGATTCAAAGGACCACCTCTTCGCCAGAAGACTTCAGATTCAATTACCAGTCTGTATTTATTAATTGACTCCCATTGCTTAAATATCTGTTCTTTTAATTTATCAAGCCTGTCATTAACTAACCCTTCATTTTCTGTATCAGCCAGATAAGATAAACGAAGTACAGACGGACCTTTTTGTAAGTGTTGCATAAGTAGATTTAGTCTAGGCTCCCATAAACCATGCACTTCATCACTATTTTTAACAAACACATCATTTGCCAGATCCATACTCACTACTTTGTGTATGGTTGCTGCAAAGTTAAAGCTCAACATTTTACCCCGGGTAGCACGTTTAACTCGTGGGTTTTCTGATGTCATCCGGTAACCTGAAGGCAAGCTTCGTTCATCCACCTTCATGATGAAGTTACTACCTCGACTTGCATCTGGCACTGCCGCACAGGTCACATGAAAACGACCATGCTTATCACTGGTAACAGATAAACCTCGAGCAGATACTATTCGAACACCCTGCAAACCTTCTTCATTTTCGTCCTGTTTTGAATTCAGGTTTTTATCATCAAACACTTTACCGATGATATCGGAACAGTCGAAAGCAGGGTCAGGAATTACCCGAACCGTAGCCGAAGCCACACCAGAAGCAGAACCATTGGTTCGGGTATCAAAAACTTCGGCTTTATTAATATATTCACCTTCGTTAACCGCAGCACCAACAATCAGTAATAATTTAATCGTTTGCGTATCATTACTTGGTAAATCAATATTTTCCCAGGTCAGTCGTAAATCATTTCTGACTGGTTCCAGTGAAACGCCATTCATTCTCGCTGAACCGTCTACGTATTTAAAACCAGCCGGGAAATTATCAATAATATTACTGTCACTCAGTTCTACCGGTAAGGTGTTGGTGACAGTAATCGTATAAGGCACTAACTGACTTCGTATCACATTAACCATTGGTGTTGTTTTAGTAATCGTTACTGCACTGGTTAATATCGGATCGATTGGTAAATGATTATTAAACAGCTGACTATCTTCAGGTACTTGAGCATCATCAAGTGTCAGGTGTAAATAATAGGCTGTTGATATACCGACTGGTACAGAAACGACTGGCGCAAACTCAGAGGCTTGAGCTTCACAGAAATTTAACGTTAGTGGCAACGCATCGGAGATGCCAGCCGGACAATTAGGTACATTTAATGCTGCTGTGTTTTCATCAGTAGTCGGTGGTATAACTAATGATGGCGTTGCATTGTAATCCACAGCCGGTGGCGTGATACGAATCAGATAATCATCGCCGGCAGTACAATCTGGCTGACTAAAATTAAGATCAAACTTGTAGTAACCACTATTTAATGTAACCTGATTTTGCTGTGCGGCATCATCAAAGCAGTCGGATGATAGTTCAACCTGACTGCTTGCATTCAACATACTTACTGTCGCACCGGTAACTGGTGTACGTAAAATTGAATCGTAAACAACACCATTAGGGTCAATTGGTAAATTCAGATTAATGATATTACTACCTGAACCGATAACGATATTACTAACTTTTTGCAGGTTATTTGTGTAACCAAGTGCAACCGGCGAATCTGCCAGGCCTAATAACGCGGTTGTGCCTGTTGAACCTGGCGCACTAAATCGTAATTCGTAACGATCAGTTCCTACATCATTTGGTAATAAGCCATTAAATTTATATTCACCATTTGCATCACTTATTTGTGAACCTAATAAATTACCATCGCGTAACAAATCTATTGTCCAGCCAGTAAGAACTTGCTCTCCACTGTCGAGTGCATTGTCAAAATTCGCATCATGCCACAATGCACCATTCAGGTTACCGACACCAGGTGTACCACCCAGGTCTATCGATACCGAATCACTGTCACTTTGTAATCCAGAGTTCCAATACACTTCGGCAATATTGGTTAAGGTTGTACCAATCGGCAAGCTATTATTAATATCAACAATGAACCGAAGTTCTGCACTTTCACCGGGCTCTAATGAACCATAGTTTGTTCCATAATCTGCTGTGATGACAGGGTCAGTGAAACTAACGCCGGTTGGTAAACCATTTAATAAACCCGAACCAGGAACATAAGTCATCTGACCTGCAACCGGTAAATCAAGGTCATCAGTGATTAAAACTGTCATTGCAGGTACAAGACCAATATTAAATACACGAACACGGTATTCAAGCTGCCCGCCTGCGAGTGCCGGGCCGCCACCGATAACAGCAACGTCTTTACTGATTGATAATAATTGCGCATTGCCAACAACAATTAATGTTGGCTGATCACCATTACTATCAATACCATCTGCATCAGTCAGTTCGGTCGGTAATTCTAAACTGTCCACACTACCCTGGTTACTGATTACTGTGCCAACGGCAACACCGGTATTAACTTGCACATCAAATGTTATGACAGCACTTTCACCTGCGGTAATTGTACCTTCAGTCGATGCCGGGACTGGTAATGCTAAATCTGATGAGCTGATTGCAATCGGTGTGATTAATGGAGACACACCTGCATCGGGCTGATCATAAGGCATACCGTTTAACGTCACACTATCTGCAATGTAAGTCGTATCTGCAGGTACCAGATCTAACAGTGTTACTTCAGTTGCCTCGGTTGCACCATTATTTGTTACTGTGATGGTGTAGCGAATAATATCACCCGGATCAAGAATGTTTGGGGTGCTATTATCGATCTGAATAAGAACTGTTTTTTGCACATTAAGTAACGGTTGATTACCGACAACGTCAATAGTCGGATCATTAAGAGTTGGTGTTGACGGATCATCAGAAGGCGTTTCAGGAATCGCCGGACTTCCCGCACCTTCAGCTGTAACAAAGGCCTGATTAGAAATAATTGTTCCATTAACCAGATCATCATTAATTATTACATCAAAGGTAATCGTTGCAATATTTCCAGAGAGTGCGGTTGCATCACCTCGCATGTATCCCGACAATGTATTTTCAGCTGCGTTAATCGCAATACCACTAATAAGTGGTAACTCATCAACCACAAGATCACTTATCGGATTGCCATTTAATGTTGTGCTTTCTGCTACATAAGTTGTGTTGGCAGGTAACTGATCTCGCAAGAAACTATTGATGGCATCTTCATCACCAATATTTTTAACCGTAATGGTATAACGTAAGGTATCACCTGAAATTAAAACATCAGGATCATCAGTCATATCATCTGATGTTTTAAATACTTCGAACTGTGCTGCCGAACTGATCAAGGTTTCAGTTGCGTTTTCATCACCACTGATTAATGGATCATCAACACCATTTACGTTTGGATCATCAGTTGGTAAATTTATTTCTATTGATTGTGCAAAACCCTGATTAAGTACCACTGTTCCATTTGTAATCACAGGTACCAATGTGACATCAAATTCGATATTAACTGTGTCACCAGGATTTCCAGCCACATCTAAAGCCAGCCCTCGAATATCAATCCGTCCTGAATTTTTTGAACCACCAAAGGCATCCGTATTACTGGTATTAGAACCTAACGGTGCTGACACAATATTTAAACTGCCCGGCAAAAATACCGGGACTGCATTTAACGCATCCAGATCATCTACAAAATCAAAATCACTGACTAACAAATTACTCTGGTTTTGAATAAAAATACTGTAACGCAGTGTATCTCCCGGCTGCGCATTGCTACCCGGATCCTGACCCGTGGTTAAATTCACCACTCGTTTCTGAATTAAAATAACCGGCGTATCAACATCAATCGTGTGCGCATCTTCGTGATCAATAATTGTGGTTGAGCCATCGCTTAGTATTTCATTATAGGGTCTTGTTTCATCAGTGGCTCCACTACCCGCTGTATCCTGACTAAACCACTCTGTTGTACCGGCAACATTAGTTAAAGCTGAAGCTTGCGGGGTATCCGTATCAAGCGAGGCCTGATAAGTAATAATTAAGCGATTATCTTCTGGCAACATTGCTAAAGCAGATTGCATCGTAATACTAAAGACACAATCAGGTTCTGGTAAAAAGCTGACGACGTAATCTATGCCTTGTGTCAACACGGCGGTTACAGGTGTAATACCATTAGCAAGGAAAATTTGTGCGGTTACAGTATCAGGAGACACATTACACATACCACCCGGTAGTGGTTCGAAACTCGGCAACAAGTCTGAGACGGTAATATCCCATGCCGGTGCTGTTCCCGTATTATGAACATTGAGCGTGAAAACTTCCGGTATACCAATACGCATGTCAGCTGGACCAGATTTTTCCAGCGTTAATGTATCAGGGCCGACAATAGTCATGTCCGGTGTTGTTGTATAAGGCGTGCCAGATTGTTGTGTGGTTACATCGTTTTCAACTTGATTAAAGGTATAGTCGGCGGTGTTATTAAATGTCAGACCAGTGAAATTTGTACCTGTGTTAGCAACTTGAACAGTGAGGCTAATAACAATTTGTTCATTTGCTGGTATATCAATACCTGTTGTTACATCTTCGATAACAACATTTGTTACCGTACCAGTATTGACCGGTGTCCAGTCAACAGAACCACTGACTTTAGTCACGCTTACAAAATTTAAATCGGCATCTGACGCAATAAGATCATCAAGAATTCGAACATCATGCAAAGTGGTTGCAACAGGTACAGCAGGCACAGTGATCTGGTATGAATAGATTTCACCAATAGAAACTTCAAGTACAGCAGGATTCTCTTTAAGTAAGGCACCCGGCGCTGGCGTTGTTAACGTCGTTATTGCTGTATTGCTTGGACCATAAATTTCACGAACACCAGTAACGCCATTTAAAACAGGAACGGCTTCATCATCCAGAGAATAATACAAACTCGCTGTTACCTGATTAGTCAGGGACAGGCCTGCCCCAATATTTGCATCTGTTTGAACCTGATAAGCCACTCGTAATATTTCGCCTACTGGAATGGTATGACTGTCTGCAATACCTGTATCTAAATCCCATCTGACGAGACCAGTATTAACATCATACGTTGGCGTAATATTAGTTAGTGTTGTAGCTGAATTAACCAGCGTCATACTTAGCGGTGTAACCGTAGCTGTTCCGTTTCGCATGCCTAACGGAATAATGTCTTCGATAACAGTATCGTAAGCTGGTGCTGTTCCGTTGTTAGTAATATCAACGGTGTAAATAACCAGTTCGTTTGCATCAAGTACACTGTTACCACCAGCAGCCACTGCCGATTTTGTCAGATCAAGTAATGGCTGTAATACAATGATATCTTGCGAACTGATTCTATTAGCAACACCAGTAGCGGTTAGATAATTTAGCTGCGCATTATTAGTAAGTGTGATGTTATTTAATTGCGCATGAACTGTATCCAGAACACGTGCGGTATAAATTATTACAAAATCGTCATTAGTATTATCTGCATCAGAAACATTGGTTATATTACCTATGGTATAAGTAACAGAACTTGTACCGGTAATCGGATCACCGCTGGGTACTGCACTAATCACATTATGTAAAAATGGCGCAGAAGCTGTAAATGGTGCAGCCGAATCTCCATTTATACTGACTACATTTTCAAAAGCCAAACCCTGTGGCAATGTATCAACCAGAACTACGTTATTAGTCTGCCCTTCCTGAATCGCCAGACGTAATTCGTACTGCACAAGATCACCAATACGAACATTATCATCAGCAGTATTAAACGTATCAGTGATTCTGGATTTTGTTAGATTCGTGTTATCAGATGATATCAGTGTTGTTGTTGCCGGAGCAGTAAAATAGTCATTACTTACTGGTGTTGCCGAGCCATCACGTTCTAAAACATTGATATCTTCAAGACCCGTCCATTGAACTATCGCACTGTTTGTTAATGACTGATTAGCTAAAACAGAATCGAGTACTAAAACATCATAAGTAATCGTTACAGTACTTCCTTCAGAAATATCGATATCAGCAGTTGCTGATGCTAAATTCCAGTCCAGTGTTTGTATTGTAGTAATTCCATCACCAGTAATTACCGGATCATTAATAAAACTCCCTGCATCATCAATTGTGACAGTACCAGCCTGATATAAAAGACCTAGACTTAGCTGATCAGCAATACTGATATCAAACGCATCAGAAAAATTATCACCTGCGCCAGCACCAGAAGCATTTAACGTCAATGTGTAACGTAAAATATCTCCACCAACTGGTTGATTACCCGGATTAGTGTCGTTAACAACACTTTTTGTAAGAGCAACTAATGGCTCAACGATTGTTAAACTGGTTGCTGTGGTACTACTACCGGCAAAAATCACAACATCACCGGGCGCATTGGTGTGCGTGTAATTGGATGTGTTTGTAAAGTTGATACCAGCATTGGCATCAACATTATTAGCAACTCTCGTCACTATTTCAAAGATAGCTTCTTGTCCGGCTGGTATCACATCAAGTGAAAAACTAATATTACCCGGTGCAACAGTATTATCTGTAAAAACAAAGTTATTGCCGCTAATTTCAGTTGCACTTATATATTCCAAACTCGGATCTAACGTATCTGTTAATAAAATATCAAAACGTGCAGCATTGCTGATCGGTATCGTTATTTGATAAGTTACAGTTTCACCTACCGTTGCTTCACCACTAACCGGGACCGTCATAACTTTTGATGGCGGCACAAACGGATTGTTATTCAGCATGGTGAATGTTGCAGGACCAAGAGCCGGATATAATTGTCCAGACTGCACAGGTAACGACCAGTATTCATCCAGATCAAATGTGTTATCCCACATTTGGTTAGCACCAAAGTCGGTATAAAATCCGATATCGTAATCAACATCGACACATTGACCCGGCAACACTGGGTTCAATAATTCAAACACCATAGTGCCACCACGAATTGCAGGTGGTGTGTAGTTATAACCAACACCTGAAACTTGCAAGACACCGTTGATGTAAACATCTGGTTGCAATAAACCATTAACGGGACCAGTGATTGATGTTTCATTAAGTTGCGTTGCAAGTGAGTCAGTCAGTTGTATGCTGTATGCCGGTGCCAACCCAGTTGTATTACAACTGGATACACGGAAGTTCATTACATCGGTTGCAACCTGAACATTGGTATTAGTTGTTCGTCCGCCACGATCAATTTTTGTTGGCGCTGCCATAATGGGCTGAAAAACTGTAATGCCTGATGAGTTTTGCAATCTTGCCGGATCAACAACAGGATTACCGACACCATCAAGATAAGACATAGTCGCAGTATTTATTAAAGTCGTGCTGGCTACATGAGTAAGGAAGTTTTCATTGACTCGTGCGCGATAAATAATAAATAAAGTATCGGTAGTGGCATCACCTGCAGGATCATTTGTCACATTACCGATTGTAAAATTAAGATTACCCGTCTGCCCTGCTACAGGAAGTGCTGCTGGTACAATGGCAGAATAGTTATAATTTGAACCAACGCCTGCAGCTGGCGGCGTATAGTCTGCTGTCGTATCACCATTAATACTGACAATATCTACAAATGACATGCCTGTTGGAAGTACATCGAGTACGCTGACTGACTGAGTCGTGCCTTCCTGAAGATTGAGTGAAAGTTGGTAAGTAACAATATCACCAATGCGAACAATTGAATCATTAGCTGGTATGAAAGTATCTGAAATAACCGCTTTACTAAAACTATTATTATCAACAACTGTAATTGTGGATGTTGCAGGCCCTGCACAATAATCGTTAGGAAGCGTTATCGTCGGACAACCATTACCTGTTCGTTCATAACTACTAGCAGCGTTAAGTGATGTCCAGTCAATCAATACACTGTTAGTTAAATCGACATTGGCTTGTGCACCTGCGAGTATTTCTACACGATATGTAATAACCAATGTACTACCGATAGGTACATCCAGACTGTTATCTGTATTACCATTACCCCAGATTAATGGTCCAGCCGGGGAATTTAATGGTGCAGTTACAAAGCCAGCAACATCAACACCATCTAGTTTAGCCGTCGGCGTAAATGTTGTATCTAATTCAACTTGCAACGGCAGCGTATCAACAACGTTTACATCATATGCTTCTGCGTTGCCTGTATTAGAAATTGTTACTGCATATTCAACAATATCACCACCGGTTATCGGTGCTGCTGAAATTAATGATGCGGATTTGTTTACTGTAAGAACAGATTCGGTAACTGTAATGGCTGCAACATTATCAACCAGACTTTCAGTACTGGCGTCTTCACCATTGAGATAAAACGTTGTGACATAGTTTTCAAGAGTGCTGCCAACATTTGTATTCAGATCATTATTGATTCGTGCGAAATAATTGATAGTAATTGATGGATCAATAACAGGCGCGCCTGTTGTATCATCTTCTGATGTGGTAACAATGGTTCCTATATTCCAGACCGCATTTCCAGATGTCGCGTCTGACGGGAATGAGTTAAAAACAGCTTCTGCAGGAGGTGATCCGTTTATGCTGGCTATACCATTAAAGCTATAGGTAATATCAAAACCTGCATTGTTTGATAGCACATAAGACAACCCTGAACGATCAAGCTCATCATTTACAACAAGACCATTCGTTGTGCCTTCTGGCAGATTGATTACAACTTCAAAGTTTTTATGTGCACCAGGTTCAGTTAATAACCCCGGACTCAGATCGTTTTTACTGATTGTTAATGCAGGAACAGTAGTAAATGTTGTTGCGTTGGTTTCATAATCATTTATTAAATCCGCGAGATTCGGAACTGCACCAATACGCATTCCCGTTGCACTACCATCAGTGCCTATTGTTCCGCCAATATTTAATGCCGTGTTTTGATCTGGCAGCGAGGTCCAGCTTGCCTGAATTATATTATCAAGTACTTCATGCGGTTCAGCACCATCATTCACCTGAACATCAAAAGTAAAACTAATACTCTGTGCCGGTGCTATTGTATTGTCCGGATTAGCAGGCGCCCAGCTAAAGATTGGCTGATTAACACCCAGCGTTGCGGTATCAACATTGTCTGGCGGATCAGTGCCTGCAACATTATTTAAAAAAGTAAGATTACTTACTGAGGTCAAATCATCAAGCACTCGTAAATTGTATGCTGCTGCTGTGCCGGTGTTTGTTGCAGTCACAGTAACTGTAATAACATCTCCTGCATCATTAACTGCAGACTCATATGATTTTACTAAAGCAATCACAGGTTCATTTACAATCAAATCAAACTGGCTGAAATTTTGCGTAACCTGAAAATTATCTTTATCCCGATAACTAACAAATGCATTCGTTACTGGTGAACCATTACTAATAAGATCAGACTCATTGACAGTCGCGATATTATTTACTCTTGCAATAAAAGTAACAGGAAAATCAAATAAATTATTATTGGTTGCTGCTGTCAGTTCCTGATCACCAAAATACCAGTAAACAAGATTACCTGAACAGGTAGGAGTGATAGTGCCACCAGGAAAAAAGCCGGCAGCATTATATGGCGCAGCATCGAGATCAACATCAGGTGCCTCGATACACCTTATTCCTGGAGGTAATTCATCTCTGATAAAAAAGTCTTTTAGGTTTGCAACAGGAATCAGTGTACGAAGTCTGTACTGAATTTCCTCACCAATTGAGACAGGTTGTGGTTGTCCACCCGTTATTGTGGAATTTGAAAGCTGAAGAATTTCCTTAGGCTGTGTTTGTAACGGCAAAATTTCTACAACAGCTGTTGTAGGCGCACTGTTGTAAACACGGGCACCAGATATTTCACTGTTTGAGCTCAGTACTACCGTTTGATTACCTGAATCGCCTTCAAGACTGTCATAGTTAACAGTCACCGAATTAGTTAACTGTTGTACCGGAGATATCGCGTCATCGGGATCAACACGATAATAGAAATCTATACTACTGCCCGGATCAATTTTTAACAGCGCATCACTATGCGTATGAGAAAAGGTAATGGTTGCCGGTGTTGCGTTAGCAATAATGTTATCAATAATTGTGCCTTCACCATTTACATCAGCCGCATCCGTTAAGCCATCACCATCATTATCCAGACCGTCTGTAGCAAACGGAACAACCAGCATCAGGTCACTAATATCAAGTACATCAGTTGACGTCAGGTTATATGCCGGTGCTCTTGCGACGCCACCACTACTCGCCTGATTGGTTATGGTTATTTTGTAAACATATGCATCCTGAGTATCACCATCATCTGCCAGCGCAACAAAATTTGTACAGGCATCACCAATTCCATAAATCGACTCGTTACAAACTGTCTTAGTAACCAGAATATTTGGTTCAGTAACGGTCAGATCAACACGGCGTAAAGGCTCACTTGGGTAGCCAATCGTACTTTGACCCAGAGTAAATATTTCATCCAGACCAGTAACGGCATTATTAAACACTGCTTCGAAAGTAGAATTTAAGATATTACGACTTTGAGCAGTGTGCTGATTAGGTATCGCAATTGTATCAACTGGTTTGTTCAGTACTCGCGTTGTTGCATTGACTCTGAACCACTGATCTTTAATTGTTATCCTTTCTGCAGGAACCGCCTGATTGAAGGTCCAGTCAAACCAGCCTTCGTCGGTTGCAGCTAATGCAGGAGGATTAAGGCTGATACCAGTAATTGAAGCACTACTGGTTAACAAAGGATCGGTAGATGAAATATATGACTGACCATCAGGAAGTTGATCGACGACCTGAATATTCTGAACCGCAATATAAGTAAAACCGGGTGTTTGAAATCCAAACCAACCACCTGTATCAATCTGCACACTACACTCTTCACCAATTTGAACCAGCACATCAGGTGATGCTGGCGGCGGATTATTTTCTGAACAATTACCTACCTGGTTTTTAGTTAAATTAAAACCGATCACCCGAGCGCGGACTGAATCCAGTGAATAATTATTTGCACGATTTACAATTGGAACCACGCTTGGGTCAGGAAACCATAATAACGTACCGTCGCTAAGTGCAATTTCGCCAACAACATCTGCACGAAGTGACAAGTCATCTTCTGCAAGCCTGCCTGCATCACTGGTTTTTATAACCTCAAAATTAAGCGCTCGCGTTTGTCCGGGATTAATCGTGCCTATACCCGTACTGGTACATTCATAAACTGTTGCTGTTGCCGGAAGATCTGTTGGATCATCCCAGACTTCTAATAACGGAGGGTTAGTTGTAGCAGCACAACCTGCTGGCGCTGTTATAACTTCCATGGTGGCACCGAAAGTTACGTAAGCAGAATAATCATCTGCATAATGCCCGCCATTATTGGTTAATGAAATTTGTAAAGGTAATGGCTGTGTTGGATCATTCGTTAAAATGAAAATTAATTCTGTGCCCGTGATATCAACATCAATATCTTCAGGAAAGGCAGGAAAGTTATCAGCATATGGATAAGATGCTGGCTGCTGTGTCGCTCCGGGATTACAAAAATCTTCAAAGGTCACATACAACTGATTGCTAAGTGTGACGTTATTGGCAGGATCAGTACTATCACCAGTATTTTCAACACGCACATCAATATTGGCGACCTTATCAAAAAAGGCAGGTGGAATCATGACGACTCTAAACTGAACAACAGCAACATCACCCTGTCGTAACATATTAAATTGATCCGCATGAATGGGATGAGTCGTAGAACTGGTTAAATCAAATTCAGGTGCAACATTTGCTAAAGGATCAAGCGGATCGGTACTTACTAACGGAAAGGTACCCGCAACTGGATTTGTCCAGGCAATGGTATCAACCAAGCCATTGTAATTTCCATACAATGGCGTAACCGCAATAGTTGGCGTGAACGTAGAATCAACCACATACTCTGGTGGCAAGACATCTCTAAGTTTTATATTTTTAACACTACCACCTGTTGCATTGGTAATGGTAATGGTCATCAACCCTCGGCTACCAACAGGCTGACCGGTATTAATACCGGTCAGTGCACGTTGTATTTGTAATCCGCTATTTGTAACTAGTGAACTCAGTGTTGTTGTTGAAGTACCGGCACCAGCACCACTTGAAGTTTGATTAACCCCACCATCACCAGGAATAACTTCACAACCCCATTCAACATTAGAAACGGTATTGGTTTTATTGGTGGTACATGAATTTGTTATTTTACCAACCAGATAAATAAACGTATTACCGCCGGCATTAACATCGACTTCACTTCCATCATACGCTGTACCTGTTTCTCCGAAAGGGCTATCAACATTCAGTGTAAAACTATTGCTCGATGCCTGGCAGTTTCCAACTGGCCCTACGCCATCTGCATTTGCTATTGAGGTGGCTTCACCTTCACTCGGACAGGCATAATTAATTTGAAAATTTCCATTTTGCATCAGGTCATCAAATTTCAAATCCTGTAAGCCTGCCAAACCAGCATTATTGATTTGAATTCGCCAGATCACATCATCTTCGACATTGCCATAAACGATATTGCTATATGATCCTGCCCCCTGATTTGAATCCACATTGCGGCCAAGCTTCACAATCGATGGCTGTGGTTCACGTAAAGGTAATAAAACCTGACCGGTAGACGCCGTGGCTGGGACATTGGTAATGGTCGGACAAAAATTATAATTAACATCAGCTTCGATGTTTCTGTTCGCGGTTAGAAGATTTTCTTCAGTACCTGAAATACTTCTAACCTGAAAAATAATGTCGACTGAGTTGTAGCTATGGTTATTTGAACCATCGATCTGTGCCAGTGCAGGAATTTCAGTAGCGGTCCAGGTCAGCTGCGTACCAGAAATGGCAGGATCACCTCCGCCTACTGTTGAACCGGGCACGTATTCAAGACCTGAAGAACGAAAGTCATGAGTGACAACAAAATCTGCCATGTCGATATGTGATGGATTAGTAACAACAAGTCTGATTTGACCAAGCCCACAAAACTCACAGTAACTGTTTGCAGCCGTTAAGTCGTAAGACAAGACACCGGAAAGCGTAGAGGGATTTGTATTGCAATTAACACCATGAGCAAAAACATTTACACCAGCCAGCGAAAGGCCAACGAAGAGGATGCATATTCTAAGTATCAATAAATATTGTTTTTTTATATTTATCATTAAAAAATCAGACCACTGAAATTGAATATGCCTCAGGTAAACAGTGGTAAGCAAAGCCTAATGCTGCGTTTAGAAACAATATTGATTATTTCAGGTAAGATTGGCCTCGCAAATCACAAACTTAAACTTAAACCAAACAACAATAACTTATTGTCTTGTATAAAGATTTTAGGAAGGATTAGCTGTATTAGCTATATATTATAGATTATCTGTTGAAAATCGTTGATGAACGATAGATATAAGCAAATCAAGTATTTAGAAAGGAATATTATCAGCTTAGATAAACTAATAATGGACAATTTTTGTCCATTATTAGTCGATAAACACATTTGGCTACATATTGACCAGGACCACCTTAAGACGCAGGAAGAAAATCAATCGGATATAGTATCGTTATCTTAGGAACGCCCTCTTTTGCGCCAAAATTAAAGCGTTTTACACGTTTCACAATCTTTTCAGACAATGCATCTGATTTAAGGTCCGTCGATTCAACTTTGCAGGCTGAAACATTACCATCAGGCAAAATAGTAATTCGTAATACCATTTTACCCTGTAATGTAGGATCTTTTCTGAGTTCTCGATTATATATTCTGTAAAGCGCCGCCTTATAACGGTCGAATACAATCTGAATTTCTTCATCGGTACGAGATGGCCCCGGTGCATCACTCAGCGGCCTGTCATCAATTGCAGTGCCAATTTCACTGGTTACACGACTGAACTTCACAGCACCAATTTTTCCGCCTGCACCACCAACTTCACGACTAAGTGACGCCACGTTTATACCACTGCTTCCACTTTTAGCCTGATCGGTAATAATTGAGCGCGTGTTTGACTTCGCTCTTGTACCTTGTTTTGATAGTTTTGCATTGGCACCCAGCCGTGCCTCACTGGCTTCATCCATCAGGTCAGCAAAGTTATTTTTAAAGGCCAGTATGCCTGAAGTGGATGCTTTTTTACGTGCGTCTTTAATTTCTTTTTTGGTTGGTTTTTTCTTGCTGGCAAGTTTTGTTTCAACCTGTGGTTTAGGCTCGGGCTTTGGTTCTTTCTTTTTCAGTTCTCGTTTAATAAATTTTGTTAATCGCTCTGGTATTTCGACTTCTTCTACTTTATCAGGGATTGGGATAAATATTTTTGGTACAAAAATAATCATTAAAACACTGTATAAAAAAGCCAGTAACATATACCGCCTGTATCGTTTCAGGTCTTCCTTATTAGCAGTCCAGGGCATTAATATCTGTCGATATTCTGGCGCCTCAAATTTTCTATATGTTTTAAACTCGTTAACAACCTCGATTTTTCTTTCTTTTCGATATTGCATGTCACTTTTATACAGTGCTGCGCGACGGTCAGTTTTACTGACTTTTTCTTCAAGTTCCGCCTTTATCTCTTGTAAAGTTTCAATCGATTTATAAAAGTTTTCCGCTTTAGTTTGTAGATCCTTAATATGTGCCAGCATCTCTTCTTCACTGGCAAACATTTCTCCCCAGAATAATTTCCCAGCTCCAGAATCATGTAACTCCTGAAGTTGCTTACTAATTTCAATCAGTTTTTGATATTCGTGTTTATGACTGTGCGCATCTTCCAGCTGTTTATTGACATCCGCCAGCTTTTTCTGAGCGTTAATACTCTCCTGAATAGTCTGCTGTATTTTTGCGTCTAATCGATGTGTATCAGTTAAATTCACAGTGAATGCTCAATAATTCTAGTTTTGAGATGCTTTTTGTATAACGGCTAAAGAAATTTTTCCGTAACCTGCAGCGGTACTTGAACTCATTACTTTCTTTAACAGCATAAAAGGGACTTTCTTGTCTGCCAGCACAGTGACTTCTTTGCTATCTGCAACAGCTTTTGTAGAAACGCCAATTATTTTGTCACGCTGTTCCAGCAGCTTATTTTTAATAGGAGCAAGCACATCTCTTTTATCTGCCAGTGCATCACTGGTACTCATAATATGCTCACCCTGCATAAGAATTTCTTTAGATGAAACAAAAATCACAATAGTTTCACGAGGCTTAGACTCAATAACAGCCTCTGGTAAATTAATATCTTTTGGATCTTTAAGAACTTCATCTGTTGCAGAATTAGTCAGCAGGAAGAAAACCAGTATCGTAAATACATCCATTAATGAAACAAGACTTAATCCTCCTGTTTTCTTTTTAGAGCCTGTCATTCGCTTCATGCGCCTGGAAACTTTCATGGCGCATCACCTACTGAAATATTAGGAAACAGGACGATTTTTTTCTTCGCAACAGGGCTATCTGGCACCTGATTTTCACTAACGACTTCTACACTTGTTAGGGCATCCATAATTAAAATCAGATATTCGTATTCTAGTTTTGGTTCCATTAAAACGATCGCATCGAATTTTTCTGGATAATTCTTTTTGATTTTTTGCAGGTAATCTGAAAAGCGTTTGATATCATATTTATCATCTACTTTTTTCATACTGGCAACAACACCTTTGCCATTGCTTATTTCAATACCTTTCTTTCTGACAATAACCTCTAACACAAGCGCAGGCTTATCCGCCTTGCCTGCTCCTGAACCAGAGGGCACTTCAAGCTCCATAATGGTAATACGAGAAAATACAGCCGATATCAGCAGAAATGGAATAAGAACAACCATCAAGTTTAGAAAGGTTGTGATATCCAGCTCAGGCGGCTCCTTCGGCATTCCACGATGTCGTTGATATCTTGCCATCGATACCTACTCCTGACGACGTGCTGCGTCTGTTATAAAATTAAGTGTTTTAACTGAAGCCATTTCAAGGCTGTTAACAATTTCACCTGTTTTAGACACCAGATAAGCATGGAATAGTAATAACGGAATCGCTGCAATTAAACCAAACGCTGTCGTATTCATCGCTACCGAAATACTTGCTGATAATAAATCAGCTTTTTCAGCGGGGTTTGCATTGGCAACAGCTGTAAAGGCCTCAATAAGCCCCATGATTGTTCCAAGCAGACCAAGTAATGTTGATATGTTAGCCAGTAATGCAACATGAGGCGTTCTCTTTTCCAGCTGAGGAATAATTTCCATCATTGCCTCTTCCATACCAATTTCAATGTCATCTCTTCTTCGCACTGTACCTTCACGTGCCAGCCCCATACTCAGGAGCTGTGCGATAGCTGTATCACCTTTTGATGTCATTTCCCTTGCCGCATCAAAATTGTGTTCAGACATAACAGGATAGAGTTCATCCCATACTTTCATGTTGCTCTTTCTGACCTTGATAAGTTTAATTGCTCTCTCCATACCCAGAGCAATACCTACAGAAAACACTATCAGTATCGGGTACATAAAAGCACCGCCATCCTGGATAAATGCAATAAGCGTATAAATAAAGTCCATAAAGTGTTACCTCATCTCAAAATCAGATATTTAAAATTATTTTTGCTGGCTGATCTCATAGAAATCCAGCTCTCTCATGAACACATCTTTATCTACAGGATGCATTCCCTCATTTAATAGGTTAGAACTCAAATCTGTTTCCATTCCCAGTTCGGCACTGCGCCATGGCACGATGTATAAAGATTTGGGAGCATCTTTATTACCAATAATTGAAATACCTGACAGTGATTTAACTTCTTCTGCCTGCACACTTACAGCTGGGAAAAAAATAGCAAATAAAAGCAATATTTTACAGTGTCGATAGATCATTTCACACCTGCCCTTCTTTTAACGTCAGTTAACCAAATATTTACTTTTTTATCATTCGGTTTCAGCTTTAAATACTCATTATAGTGTTCTATAGCACACTCAAGGTCTTTCATGAAAAGATCACACAAAATTGCAATATTCTTTCTGGCCGGCAAAAAGAGTGGGAAGTTTTTTAATACATGAAGGTACGCGGTTTTTGCCTCACTAAATCGACCACTCTTTCGATAGACTATACCCAGCTCATTATTGGTAACAGGGTGATCCGGATTAATTTTAAGTGCCTTTAAAAAACTTTCTTCAGACTCATGTATTTTACCCAGTTTAAGGTAAGCGATACCAAGATTCACATAAGGCGCACTGTGTTTTTTAGATTGATCAGTCACCTCAAGAAGTAAGGTTATAGCTTCATTATACTGCTCATTTTTTATATGCTGCACAGCTTTGGTAAATGATTCATTAACCGCATCATCAACACCATACTCTTCATTTATTTCAATATCTCTGACCTCAATATCATCTTTTTTTCCTGTAGATGCACATGAAGCCATAAAATGAATAAGCAGAATAGTTGATACAAATTTAATCATTAGCACTAAATATTTCATTGTACAGGCTCACTAACAGAAGCATTTAATGATACTTTTTGTGCTTCATCTGGAGGACTGACTTTCTTTTGTGGTTTAACGACTTCATATGTATAACTAAGCATTGAATCCAGTGTACCAGTACTGATCTCATATTTTGCATATCGCCCAGGTACAAGCTCACCCAGTTTTGCCAGTGATTTATCTATCCATTGGCTATAAACACCGACTGAAAGTAATTCAATGTTCTTTTTATGAATATTAATACCTTTTTCTTCAAATGGGTAAGCCTGTTCTTCTAGTATTTCATTATACTGTTCAAGTTCAAGCTCACTAAGTTTTTTAGGCCTTTCTGACGCCATTAATGATCGACTAAATTCATAATAAGTTTCGGCGATATAAAAAGTTGCTGCGGCTGTTACGTCACCAACACCGTAATCAACAAGCTTATTATATTTTTTTATATTAGCTTTCATCCTTTTTCTTTTTTTCTTCAAATATTTTTTAAAAGGAATTTTTAGCTTTATAGCAACAAACTTCTTATAAAGCGGATCTACTAATGCTAAAGCTGCTCGACCAGCAAGAAAACGCGTCCTGTCATTTCTCGACTTACCTGCCTTTCTCTCAACTTTTACAATATGTTTAAGTGTTTTAATATAACTTTTTTGTTGTTCTTTTTTAAGATAAATAGCAGCAATCTTTGTATTAATCTCAAGCGCTTCTTCTACAGGTCTTGGGAAATTACTTACAAACTGCTTATAAATACGTAATTCATTATCTTTATCTGCTATTTTTTCATAAAGCTCTGCAGCAATTAACAAAGACTCTCTTTTGACGGCTTTGTCTCTTGATTCTTTATAAATTCGCTCAAATTCAGAAGCCGCCTTATCATACTTTTTGTCCTGCTTGTATACATATGCCAGTTTTTTTGTGATATCAGACTGCTGTTTATTTTTTGGAAATGATCGTCTGAAATTATTTAATACGATAGCAGCCTCAGACCAGGCCTTTAACTGGATCAATGCACTTGATGCGTCATACTCTGCAGTTGATCTGATTTTTGAATTTGGAACCAGTGTGCTAACACGCAAGAAGTGATTTGAAGCTGTTCTGTAGTCTAGCAACTTAACCGATTGCTCACCTTGTTTATATATCGCTGCTGCAAGGTTTTCCTGAAGTTCAATACGCTTTTTCTTATTAGTTTTTTTCGACTTTATAGCCAGCACATTAATAAAGGCCGTTTCTGCATCACTATACTTTAGCAAATCAAATGATGAATAAGCGATGACCAGCCATGAGGACCTTTTTAGATCATCGTTAACATCAGGGTAACTTTTAATTAGTCTGTGTGAAGCATTTATGGCAATCTGAAAATCTTTCAGGTCATACAGGTCATCTGCTGCAGCTGATAAAATAATTGCTGATTTTTTGTGTTTAGGAAAAACATCCACAAATTTTAATGATGCACGAATAACTTCACGCTTTATTCGGTTTTTATCATACTGAGAGGCTTTTCTCAGATGCTGTCGATAGGTAGAGACAGCAGCGTACCCCGCTTTAGATGACTTATCATTCAAAGCGTACTCATAAGCTGTTTTCTCGTATTCAATTGCAGCTAACAAATAATTTTTGTTTTCTAGAAACAAATCGGCAAGCTGGTAGTTTATACCGGCTGATAGCTCATCCTTAGGGAATGATTTTAGAAATTCTTTATACCAGTGAGAAGCCTGATTAAAATTCTTAGGCTTTTTATTTCTATGACGCACATCCTGATACAGTGAGTGATAAAATTTGGCCAGATCTATAATATTTTTCTTTAGATAGTCAACAACATCAGCATGTTGTGCAGGATTGAAATATTTCCAGTAATCTGCTCTTAAACCATAGGTAGATGCATAGTCTTTTTTAGCTTCAATAACCAGACGGGGAAAGTTGCCCTTTTGATAAATATCGATAACCCGCATACTGAAATGTGGGGACACTTGATTAAAAGGATTATTCTTTATAAAAGCATTATAGGTTTTGGCTGCGTCACTATAACGCCGTTTTTTCAGATAAAATTCTGCCAGATGACTGTAAACATCACTCTCATAACTTCTGGAGCCATGTTTTTTAAAGAAACTGATTACCGAATCAGCGCCACCAAGGTTTGAGAAACTTAAACTTATAACCCGGTAAGTATCTTCAACTCTTTTTTTCTCTGTTTTATTATGCGTTTGAGCAAAGTCATAACCAATCGTCAGTTTATGATCCAGCAATCCAATAAACTGTTTTAGGGCATCTTCATACAGCTCCTGTTTGTAGAAAGTCCATCCAAGTTTATATAATGCCAGCTCATAGAATCCTGTTCCTTTCCCCTTAGTAAGTAACGAGAGATAGGCGTCTTCTGCATCAAGCAGTTTCTTTCTTGTAAAGAAATATTCTGCTCTTCTGAACTGGACTTCAGGAAAGTGCCTGGAATACGGATACTCTTTCACCAGTCTGTTATTAACTTTCATGGCTTTTTCAATTTGGCCCGTTTCTTCGTAAGCACGCGACAACTGATAAAGCACCTGATCATTCCTTTCGTATAATGGAAATTTTTTCAATAATTTAAGGTATAGAGCAATTGCTTTTTTTGCACCTTCTGATTGTAAATCATCTATTTTTGTACCATCGGGCAATACAGCAGGCTTTACAGCTTTATTTAATTCTATTTGCTGTTGTTCTGACGCCCTCTTTTCAAACTGCTGATTAGACTCAGAATCGATCTCGGCAATGACTTGTTTGCTCTGTTTTTGATTTGCTATATCTTCGTCAACAGTAACAACATTTTTTTCTACATCTGCTTTATCAGTAGTGTTTTTTTCATTCAGTGGTGTTTGAGATGGTGATTCAGCCTCTGGATCGCTGATCATTCCATATTCCTGCTCTATATTCAGATCAGCCAGTCGTCGTATAGCTTCTGGTGTAGCAGCAGAATCCGGCGTCTGCTCAAGAAACTGCTGATAACTCAGCATTGCCTTTTGAATACCACCTTCAATACGGACATTTTTTACTTCTATTTTCATTTCCTGCAGACCAGAGATCGTTTTATGATCGCTACTTGCGCATGCAGTTAAAAATATCAACAATATAAGACTAATCAGGCCGTAGCGAATCATTGCTCAGCTCCTTTTGTCTCAGGTTCGGGTTGTTTCAGGTTTTCGATATCCTCACTTTGCTGTGCTTTAACGGCTCGATCATAGCTTTCAGCCAGCGCAAATCTGGATTTAATCTGCAATTCTTCAATACGTTTTCTCTGCACCTGAAGATGATGAACAGCCATTTTTTCAAGCATGTAGCCCTGTCTGGAAAGCAACAGCTTGATTTTTTCATCTGCTTGCTTTATTCGTATTCTTAAATGCCTGATATTATTATCGTAGCCGATATAACTTTGAGTAGCCGCCTGACGCGTTCTGACAAAAGAGCGGTAGACCTCATTAAGGTCTTCAAACCCTTTATTGAGTGTTTGAAAACTATTGAAGGCCTGAGAAAACCTCTCCTGGTACTCGGTATCAATATTCCAGTTAATAACCCCCTTTAGCCGATTGATTCTTGAAAC
>Ga0316206_1001212_pt1 | contig 24759 bp, 18 predicted proteins | sample 6monthpyrite_MG_FD_204942 | JGI IMG/M metagenome (GOLD analysis project Ga0316206, IMG submission 204942) | Microbial mat bacterial communities from mineral coupon in-situ incubated in ocean water Damariscotta River, Maine, United States -... | ecosystem: Environmental > Aquatic > Marine >... | reverse complement strand
AGTTGTGTGTTTAGTGTAAAAAATGTCACTCACCTGATTTTTGAGACAAATAACAGGTATAGATAAATATAAAAATGATACAAGAATGTAACTTATTGAATTTATTGAGCTAAAGTTAAGGTATGGCGTTTTTCACAGTGCTGAGACTAGTTTTGATCTGGAGTTAGTAAATGACAGATAGATCCTACAGAACAATTATGGGCTTTGCCTTGTTAGTTGTGTTGTATTTTGATTACCATAATGCCATGTATGGCATTATTGGGATTTTATTATTCGAAGGTATAACTAATATTCGTGTCCCCATTATAGTGGGAATAATCCGTAAAACCGTATTAAAACAAGATTATGTTTATGCAGATGCTGGTCTTGTTGAGAAGCCAAAGTTCAATATAGAGTCTGAGCGCTTATGGAGGATAGTCGTTGGTTCTTTTCTCTTTATAGGTTATTTCCTGATTGAAGCACTCTGGTTTTTTCCCTGGTTTATGGGTTTTGCCATATTTGGTGCGGGTCTAAGTGGTGTTTGTCCTGTATTGCTTGCAATACGTTGGCTTGGGTTTAAATGAGTCAAAAAAGAGATAAAACCCAACAAAATCAAACTGTTAGTATGTCACTGTCGACGAAAGTAACAGGTATTGTATTTTGGGGCATGGTTTTAGTGGGCTTACTTATGGCCACGTATTTACTTAATCAGCGTGAATCCCGTCTTATCAATGAGTATAAAAATAATATATTCTATGTCGAACATGAGATAGAAAATCTTTACATTTATCACCATGTGCATATGTTTGATCATGAATATATGTCTACAAAAATTAATGATCTTTTCCAGGTTTTAATCGAGCAATACCCAATTGAGGCGATTCGTTTCGAATTTGCTGGGCAGCTATATAGTTATGGCAAGTTATTAGATGGCCAGGTTCAGATTAAAGGTCAATTGCACCTGCGTGGCCTTACCAGTAGTGATCTTGAGCTGGTTTATATCGATGTTTACATGCGTAGCTTCGAGCAAACAATTACCGATCTAAGAAAAAAAATGCTACTTGTAATAGGAGCACTGGTATTTACATTTGGCATGATATTGCAACAGATTTTACAAAAAGTACTCTCTCAACCCCTCTTGCATATGGTTTCTTCGGCTCAAAAATTTGCTAAAGAAGATCAGTCTACGCGTTTTAATGAAAACCGTAATGATGAATTTGGTTATTTGGCGAAGTTCATAAACCAGGCGCTAGATACTGTGATTTCCCATCAGAAAGAGCTAGAAGCCTCACAAAAAGCATTGTTTGAAGAAAAAATGCAGGCAGATGTTACTCTTTATTCAATAATGGATGGAGTGATTACAACAGACTATGACAATGCTATTCAGTATTTAAATCCGGTAGCTGAGAAATTGATGGGGCTTAATTTAAAGCAGGCTAAAGATACTAATTTAAGTGATGCTATACAGTTAATGCATGAAGACAGCGGTAAGCATATACCAAGCCCAACCTTAGCCTGCTTGAAAAACCATCAGGTTGAGGTGCTTGAAAATCATTCTGCTTTAATCAGGAATGACGGTAAAGCAATTCCTATCGAGGCTACCTCGGCACCTATGCGTAATGATAAAGGTGAGATTATAGGCGCAGTTATGGTGTTTCAGGATGTGAGTCAGGAGCGCAAATTAAGTCGTCAGTTATCTTACCAGGCCAGCCATGACATGCTTACGGGCCTGTTTAACAGGCGTATGTTTGAAGAGCAGTTAGAGGCGGCTTTATTGAATGTCGGTTCTGAAGATCGCCAGCATGCCTTGTGTTATGTGGATTTAGACCAGTTTAAAATTGTTAATGATACCTGCGGGCATGTGGCGGGGGATGAGTTATTACGTCAATTAGGTGATTTGCTCAAATCCTGTATTCGTGAAGGCGATACGCTCGCGCGACTGGGTGGTGATGAATTTGGTTTATTATTAGAAAATTGTGCTTTAAGAAAGGCCACAGAAGTAGCGGATAAACTGAGGCAGGAAGTTAAAGATTTTCGTTTTGCCTGGCAGGAAAGAAGTTTTGAGATAGGCGCAAGTATTGGTGTGGTGGGTATAAATGCCGATAATATGGATCTGGCAACCATAATGGCATCAGCAGATATGGCCTGTTATGCAGCTAAAGATATGGGGCGTAACCGGGTTCACGTATATGAGCCATCTGATGCCTTGCTTTCAGAGCGGCATGGTCAGATGCATTGGGCTGGACGTATTACAAAAGCTCTGGATGAACGCCGTATGGTGTTATTTGAACAGCCAGTGGTAGGAATAAAAGACGATGTGACTGAGCAAAAGCACTGCGAAATTTTAATTCGTATGCGAGATGAGGAAAACTCGATTATTCGCCCGGATGCCTTTATACCAGCAGCTGAACGTTATAATTTAATGACAACAGTCGATCGTTGGGTAATTAATCAAGTGTTTGAGTATATGAGCTCAACTAGCTGTGCCAGCATGAATAATGTGGTGGCTATTAACCTTTCCGGTACCTCATTGGCTGATGAGAAGCTGTTAATGTACATATTGGATAAAGCGAAAGAGCATCAGACCGACTTGAATCGGATATGCTTTGAAATCACAGAGACTGCTGCAATCAGTAATTTGTCCAAAGCGACGCAGTTTATCAAGGCACTAAAGGAGAGGGGATGCCGCTTTTCTCTGGATGATTTCGGTAGTGGCCTTAGTTCATTTAGCTATCTCAAAAACCTTCCAGTCGATTATATAAAAATAGATGGCTCATTTGTTGTGGACATGATTAATGAGCCTGTTGATAGAGCAATGGTTGATGCCATAGTGCGAGTGGGACATGTAATGCAGATAAAGGTCATTGCTGAGTGGGTTGAAAATCAGGATACACTCGATCTGTTAAAAGAGATGGGAGTAGACTATGTACAGGGTTATCATCTTGGGGTGCCAAAAGAGGTAAATATCGAGACAGCTACTTGTTAGTTAAGTGTTTTGTCTTGCAGTTCTATAATGTTCTTAAATAAATATTCAAGGTCAATTATATCTTAATAAATATCTCCATAATCTGTCATATCTCATCAGTAGCATCCACTAATATAATGATAAATAACATTAGTAAAAATCGCCTAAGTTATTGAATGACTTAATAGTTAAAGTCTTTGCATCAAACCCCCAGATTGCCTATTATGTGCAGGTATTTAAACGGAACTATATTAGCGATTATTAATGAATAAAGTAATTAAAGATAAATTACAGATAGGTTTTAACCATTTTTATCAGGGTCTCATTTTAGTATTTCTATCTAGCTCGCTAGCGTTAGCAGCACCTTCTAAAACATCAGCTTCAATGCCAGCATATAAAATTGGCCCGGGTGATATTTTAACTGTATCTGTCTGGAAAGAAGAAGGCTTAGAGCAAGAAATATTGATCAGGCCTGATGGAGGTATGAGCTTTCCGTTGGCAGGAGATATTCATGCCGGTGGGAAAACCGTCGCACAATTGCAAAACACGCTTGCGAGTAAAATCAAACAATATATTCCTGACCCGGTTGTTACAGTGTCAGTTAGAAAGATTGAAAACAATAAAATATTCGTCGTTGGCAAAGTAAATCGTCCGGGTGAGTATATTGGTACATCATATATAGATGTCATGCAGGCTTTAGCGATGGCCGGTGGCCTGAATGCTTATGCCAGCTCAAATAATATTAAAATTTTACGTCGAATAAATGGCAATATTAAAAGCATGCCATTTGAATATGATGAGGTTGCTGGCGGTTATAAATTAAAACAGAACATCATACTGCAAAGTGGTGATGTTGTTGTTGTTCCATAAAGCTCACCGAGTCTTAATACTGCTATGAGTTTAAGGAATAATAAGTCTTTAATATCGAGCCTGGCTATGTTTTTAGTTGCTGGCGTTGAAGCAGCAGAGTGGAAAACTGAGCCAAGTCTATTTTTGAGGACACAGTATAATGATAACGTCAGTATGCGAGCAGAGTCAGATGACCCGCAAGGTTCAACGGGTTTTACATTAGACCCAAGGGTAAAATTTGTTGGTGTCGAACAACGGCTTTGGGATCTTTCTCTAGATGCAAGAGGTAAAATTACTAAATTTCAGGATGTTGAAGATGCTGATAGTGAAAATATCTTTTTGAATTTTGATAGTGGTCGTCAAACCGAACGTTCTGAGTGGCGATTAAGTGCGAGTTATGAAGATAATTCTAATTTTGATACAGACTTTGATACTCAAAGACCAGATGCTGGACTTATTGATGATAGAACGCAAAGTATAACGACTTCAATATCCCCCTCTTTCAACTGGAGCATGAGTGAGAATTCTCAAATAAGATTTAGCATTAATGCAACTGATGTAAAGTATGAGGAAGTTTTAGACTTAAATTATAAAGATTATAAAAATAACAGCGCTCAATTTGTATCATATTGGCTGCCGCAAGAGAATCACCAGCTTGGTTTCACCGTTAATTATTCTGAATATGACAGCCCAGATGCGTCTTTTTCATATGATCAGAGTGTAATACAAGTTGATTATACGTATACCATAAATCCAACTTCTGATATTAGCCTGTCATTAGGCGGTAGAAAATTAGAATCCGTCATTGGAAATGCTGTTACTGGTTGTGAGGCTATATTAAGACAAACCGGAGAGTCATTAAGTACTGAACCAATTGAAAATTTTGCTGATGGTGTGTGTCCAGCATCAAATTTGTTTATTGATGTAAGTCCGGTGCTAGGTGAGTTGGAAAATAGTGATGAGGGTGCTGTTACTAATTTTTCTTATAATAATAAAACTGAAACTATCGAACATGGCTTTAGCGGTGGAAGAACTGTCCAGCCATCGAGCTTTGGTTCAGCTCAGGAAGTATGGCAAGCTACTTATAAATTTAGCATAAAAAACACTGAAAGATTTACAACTAAATTATTAATTGATGCATATAAAACTGAAGCAATTACTGCTGCGCTTAATTCAGCTACAAACGATAATAAACGCTACAGGTTTGAACCATCAATATCATATAAATTAAATAAAAACTGGAATATAGATGTTTTATATAGATATATAAATTTGGATAGAGATGATGCAGACGAAAGAAGTGTATCTAATTCTCTATTTGTTAATTTATATTTACATTGGCCTAGATTAACAACAACTTATTAGTGATACCAGATTTGCACTTAACCTATCTGATCTGCGAAATAAATTTATAATGTGATAAAAAATATGGAAGAACAAGAAAAAAGTATTCAAGATTATCTGGCGGTTGTTAGTCGTAGAAAAGTAACGATTATTTCTACAGCTCTAGTTGTGTTCTTAATTGGTTTGATAGCTGCTCTTGTATGGCCGCCTACTTTTCGATCCGCGGCAACAATATTGATAAAGGAGCAAGAAATACCATCTGAACTAGTTCGGTCTACGGTCACTTCATTTGCCGCTCAGAGAATTCAAACTATAAGTCAGAGTGTTATGACACGACCTAATTTAATGGGTATTGTCAAAAAATATGATCTTTATATAAAAGAAAGAAAACGTAAGACTACTGAAGAAGTCATACAGAAGATGAGGGATGACATTGATCTTAAAATGATTAGTGCGGATGTAATTGACCCAAGAACAGGGCGACCAGGTTCTGCAACAATTGCTTTTTCATTGTCTTATGAAGGTGATAATCCGGCATCTACCCAAAAGGTAGCAGGTGAATTAACGAGTTTGTTTTTGGCAGAAAATTTAAAGACCCGTAAAGATAAAGCTGCTGAAACTTATTCCTTTTTAACAGATGAAACAGAGAAGTTAGAAGAGAAAATTACAGAAGCTGGAATTAGGCTGGCCGAATTTAAAGAAAAAAATGCACATAGTCTTCCTGATATGACTGCTATGAATTTATCAGCTTTAAATAGAACAGAGTCAGAAGTTGATTCCGTTGCTTCTGAGTTAAGAGCGCTAAAAGAACGTCAATTTTATCTGCAAAGCCAATTGGCTCAGGTGAACCCGTTAACTAATATGCGTTCAGCTACAGGTGAATCTATATTAGATCCCGCCTCAAGATTAAAAGCACTTGAGTCTGAATATGCCAGTTTATCTGCTAAGTATTCAAGCAAACATCCAGATATTGTTAAAATAAAAAGAGAAATATCTGGGTTGCGTGAACAGACTGGTCAGGGTTTCGATGTTCAGCAACAAGCAAAAATATTAACTAAAAAACGTGGGGAATATGCATCTATAAAGAAAAAATATTCAGCCTCACACCCGGATGTTATTCGCCTTGAATCTGAAATTAAGGCTTTAGAAAATACTATATCAGAAAATCCTGCGCAATCAGAACGACAAGTAATGACATTGCAGCCAGATAATCCGGCATATATATCTATACAGACTCAATTTAAAACTGTTGAAACTGAAATAAAGTCAAATACCGCAAGAAAAAACAGGCTTGATAAAAAGCTGCAGGATTTAGAAGAGAGAATTGCTAAAAGTCCACAAGTTGAGAAAGAATATTTTGTACTTTATCGAGAGCAGCAAAGTGCTTTAAAAAGATTTCAGGACATTAAAGCGCGTCAAATGGAGGCTGAGATTGGTCAGGAACTTGAGAAAGAAAGTAAGGGTGAATCATTTGTTTTGATTGACCCGGCTCAATACCCTGAAAAACCAATTAAACCAAATAGAATTGCTATTGTCTTTTTAGCGCTGTTTTTATCAATCGCAGCAGGGCTAGGCCTGGCTATTATACGAGAAGCAATGGATAGCTCTATTAGAGGTGTTTCTGGAATATCCAGAATGTTAACAGCTGCGCCATTAGCTGTTATACCCGTAATTTATAGTACATTTGACTTAAGGCGTAAACAGCGCATTAATAGAATTGTACTGGGTGCTGTTCTAGGTAGTGTGGTTACTGTTGTTATTATCATTCATTTTTTCTGGACTCCGTTAGATGTGCTTTGGTTTCGAGGTTTACGTAAAGCTGAAAATGTAATGGGCGTTTAAAGAGAGATATATAATGGAAAGAATTAAACAGGCATTAGAACTTGCTCGTCAGGAACGCATTAAAAATGGCGGAAGGGTTACAGGGTCAATTGCGAAGCCAGCAAAAAGTCAGCAAAGTGTTGAAGAACAGGATATTAAGTATACTAAAACACGCACAATCCCTATGCCGGTAAATGAGTTAAGAGAGAAGCGTATTATTACTGAGCAGCAGAATAGTATATCTGATGCGTATAGAGTTTTAAGAACTCAAGTTTTGCAGCGACTTAATGAAAAAAACTGGAATACGCTTGCTATAACAAGTCCCGGGAGTGGGGCTGGTAAGTCACTTACAGCGATAAATTTAGCAATGAGTCTTGCTCGTGAAGTTGATAATACGGTTTTATTAATTGATGCTAATTTACGTTCACCAAAATTAGATAAATTTTTTGATTTTCATACAGAGTATGGCTTAAGTGATTATTTGCTACAGGACAAACCATTAGGTGAAATGCTTGTTAATCCAGAAGGTGTATCTCGATTTGTGGTTTTACCAGCTGGTCGTGCAATAGCAAACTCTTCTGAGATGTTAAGTTCACCTAAAATGCAACGACTGGTTGAAGAAGTAAAACATAGATACCCTTCACGAATTGTTATATTTGATTTGCCTCCTTTGTTAGAAAGTTCTGATGCTTTGGCTTTTATTCCAAATGCAGATGCTACATTGGTAGTGATAGAAGAAGGTAAGACAAAAGAGGCAGAGCTTAAACAGGCATTTGAGTTATTACAGGGTAATGAGGTGCTTGGCACAATACTTAATAAAGCATACACAACTGATAAAGACTATGCTGGATTAGATCTTAAGCCTGGTTTTATATCAAAAATACTATCGAAAATTGGTAAGAAGTCGAAAGCTATTAAGCTAGATATATAGTTTAGGTATAGAGCAACGAAATTTATGTAAATAACAGACCTTTTTGTCGACAATAAAATAACAGTGATAAGTTTAAAATTTATTTTAAATATTCTATTTTCGCAATTATTTTTTTAGAAATTTAAAGCGGAGTGAGTAACCAGGCTCTAGTAATATTGATTAATAAGAATGATCCAGAGTGTCTGGAAATTGCTAGAAACTATCAAAAAGCGAAATTAGTAGCTGATAGTAATGTTATATAAAAGTTTAATCATAATGTAAATAGTTTGAATGAATTTGACAAGGTTATACAGCAGCTAAAAGAAATGCTTCCAATAAGTATATAGGCGTAGCATTAAAATGGAAAATTTTCTATAAGTAGACTGCAAGTCTATGACTTCCCATTTCGCTTGGTTACAGTCACGGTTATTGTTCCAAAGGATGCAGGCTAATTAAATGCATTAAATAGCCAAATCCAGGAGCTTTATAATTTCTTCTATTTTAGAATTTTTGAATAGTGTGAATGATATAAGCGATTAAATGATAGAGACGTTGCACCTGAATAAAGTTGAGCATACTTGAATGGATTCATGCAGGTGTAACAGGTGCTTACGGTATGGGACCGTGTAAATTTTATAATAAAGGTAATGAAATGAATGTTGTCATGATTGGGTCTGGATATGTAGGGTTAGTGTCTGGCGCCTGTTTTGCAGAATTTGGTGCAAATGTCATCTGTGTTGATAAAGATGAGACAAAAATTAATAGCTTATTAGATGGTAAAATTCCTATTTATGAGCCTGGTCTCGAGGATCTGGTTAAGCGTAATGTTGAATCGGGACGTCTTGGTTTTTCTTTGCAGCTAGAAGAAACAGTTGCTCAAGCCGATTTGGTTTTTATAGCTGTTGGAACACCTACTCGTCGAGGTGATGGGCATGCGGATTTAAAATATGTTTATGCGGCTGTTGAAGAAATTGCAGGTTACTTACAGGGTTATACCGTAATAGTTGATAAATCTACAGTTCCAGTTGGTACTGCTCGTGAAGTGAGTCGTATTATAAAGAAAACAAATCCTTCCGCTGATTATGACGTGGCTTCTAATCCGGAGTTTTTAAGAGAAGGATCAGCTATTGGTGACTTTATGCGACCTGATAGAGTCGTTTTAGGCGTTGAATCTGAAAGAGCGGAAAAACTATTACGTGAATTATATAGACCATTAAATTTAATTGAAGCGCCTCTTCATATAACTAATCTTGAAAGTGCTGAAATTATCAAATATGCGTCGAATGCTTTTCTTGCTACAAAAATTAGTTTTATTAATGAAATATCACAGTTATGTGAAAAAGTCGGTGCAGATGTCCATTCCGTTTCTAAAGGCATGGGTATGGATGATCGAATTGGAAGAAAGTTTCTTCATGCTGGTCCTGGCTATGGTGGGTCTTGTTTTCCAAAAGATACACTTGCGTTAATACGTATAGCTCAGGAGCATGGCGTGTCTAGTCGTATAGTGGAGTCTGTGGTCGAAGTTAATGCATCACAGAAAGCAAGAATGGTTTCAAAAATTCGTGATGCACTAGGCGGCTCTGAAGCTGATAAAACTATTGCTGTCTTAGGTTTAACTTTTAAGCCTGAAACTGATGATATGAGAGATTCACCTTCTTTGGCTATTCTGCCTGCATTAGTAGATAAGGGGGCAACAATTAAAGCTCATGACCCTGAAGGTGTAAATGAAGCTAAGAGTCTATTGCCTGAATCAATTATATATATGGATAGTATTGATGATGTAATAAGTAATGCAGATGCAATTGTATTAATGACAGAGTGGAATCAATATCGAGGGCTTGATTTGGCAAGAGTTAAATCTTTAATGAATGGTAATGTTTTTGTCGATTTAAGAAATGTATACGAAAGAGATATTATGGAAAAGCATGGGTTTGAATATACCTGTGTTGGCCGTTAGTTCTGTTTTTAATTGTTAGATAAAGGTTGATAATGAAGATTTTAGTAACCGGTGTTGCAGGGTTTATAGGTATGCATCTTTCAAAACGTCTACTTGAGAGAGGTGATGAAGTCGTAGGTATAGATAACCTTAATGATTACTATAATGTGCAGTTGAAAATGGATCGACTGGATCAGTTAAAAGATTTTGATAAATTTACTTTTATTAAAATGGATATGGCTGATAGAGATGAAATGGCTAAGTTGTTTAAAGAGCAACAGTTCAATAGAGTCATGAATTTAGCTGCCCAGGCTGGAGTACGGTATTCATTAGAGAACCCTTTAGCGTATGTAGACAGCAATTTAGTTGGCTTTGCAAATATTCTTGAAGGATGCAGGCATAATAATGTTGAACATCTGGTTTATGCTAGTAGTTCGAGTGTATATGGTTCCAATACAGACATGCCATTTAGCGTACATGATAACGTTGATCACCCTGTCAGTTTGTATGCAGCTACTAAAAAGTCTGGTGAATTGATGGCCCACACATATAGTCATTTATATAATTTACCCACAACGGGCTTACGATTTTTTACTGTTTACGGACCATGGGGACGACCAGATATGTCACCATCTTTATTTGCTGGTGCTATATTACGTAATGAGTCAATTAATGTTTTTAATGAAGGTAAGATGCAGCGCGACTTTACTTATATAGATGATATTGTAGAGGGAGTTGTTCGTGTGATTGATAAAATTGCAACACCGAATGAGGCATATGATAAATCGTTACCTGATCCTGCAACTAGTTATGCGCCATATCGGGTATACAATATTGGCAATAATGAGCCTGTTGAATTAATGGAATTCATTGAGACTATAGAAGATGCTGTAGGTAAAAAAGCAACTAAAAATATGATGGGTATGCAAGACGGAGATGTTGTTGCAACCTTTGCGAATATTGATGCATTGATTGAAGCTGTTGGTTTCAAGCCTGCTACTCCATTAAAGGAAGGTATTCAAAAATTTGTTACCTGGTATAAAGACTATCATGGTTAATTTTATACCGGTTCATTAAAACCGTAGAAAATGGGTGCAGGCTAATGAAAAGCCACAATACAATTAAAATTTTAGAAAAACAGAATAATATGAATTATTACGGTAAAAAAACATTAGTTAATATGCTTTCAATTGAAGAAAGTGAACGGCTGAAGAAAGAAATTCCGGTTAATCATACGATTATGTTAAGTCAACGTCAGCTTTGTGATTTGGAGATGATTTTAAATGGAGCTATGAATCCATTAACTGGTTTTATGAATGAAGATGATTATATTTCCGTACTAGAAAATATGTCGTTGAAAAATAATTTATTGTGGTCCTTGCCAATAACACTTGATGTATCTAAAGAGCAGCTTGATGCTATTGATGGTGCAGATCAGATAGGGTTGTCTGATAAAGAAGGTTTTATGTTGGCTGTGATGAATGTGCAGTCGGTATGGAAAATTAATAAAAAACACGAAGCAAATATTGTTTATGCAACAGATAATATACAACATCCAGGTGTAAATTATTTGCTGAATGAGATAAAAGAATATTATATTGGTGGTGATGTAACGGGTATGCAATTACCTGGCCATTATGCTTTTGAAGCAATTAGACATACTCCTGAAGCATTACGAGATCAGTTTAAAAAATCAGGGTGGGATAAAGTTGTTGCTTTTCATACCAGCAAGCCAATGCATAGAGTTCATTATGAAATAACTGCGAATGCAGCAAAATCTGTAGGGGCTAATTTGTTAATACAGCCTTTATCTGGCATTGGGAAACCAGGTGATATGGCCTACTATAGTCGAGTACATTGTTATCAAGCAATAATGAAGTATTACCCTGGCTACTTAGCAATGTTATCACTTATACCTCAGGCAATGCGCATGGCTGGTCCAAGAGAGGCATTGCATAATATGATTGTAAGACAGAACTATGGATGTTCACATTTCATTATAGGCCCTGAGCATGCGTCTCCACCGGGCGTAAGGTCTGGAAGGCAGCGGTTTTATGAGCGTTATTCAGCTCAAAAACTAGTGGCGGAATATCAGAGTAAGCTTGAGACGCAAATGATTCCAGTTGAAGAAATGGGTTACTCTGAAAAAGCTGGTAATTATATAAATTGCAAAACAGCACATGAAGATAAAATCGAAACGCATAATTATACTGAAAAAGATTTTAATTATGCATTAGAGCATGACAAGCCAGTGCCTGATTGGTACACATATCCTGAAGTAGAGTCAGAGTTAAGAAAAATAAATTTATCACGTAAGCACAAAGGCTTAACTTTATTTTTTACGGGCTTATCTGGCTCAGGTAAATCTACACTTGCAAAACTTGTTTATGCGAAATTTATTGAACAGGGTGGTAGACCTGCAACTTTATTAGATGGTGATGTTGTACGTAGTAATTTATCAAGTGAGTTAACTTTTTCAAAAGAACATCGTGACATAAATGTAAAAAGAATAGGTTATGTTGCGAGTGAAATAACAAAAAATAGAGGTATTGCTATCTGTGCGCCTATTGCTCCTTATGAAATTACACGGGAATATGTGCGAGAAATGATTGAGCAATACGGGGCATTTATTGAAATACATGTTGCTACACCATTAGATACTTGTGAAGGTAGAGATAGAAAAGGTATGTATGCAAAAGCTCGTAAAGGCATTATTAAAAACTTTACAGGTATTAGTGATCCATATGAAGAACCAGTTACACCAGAAATAAAAATTGATACAACAGGTTCTACGCCAGTTGAGTGCGCACAAACAATAATGCTGTATTTATTTAGAGAAGGCTATATTGGTTGAGTTCTATGTTTTATTTTAGATAATTCATGTTTTTAAAACATGTAAATATTAATATTTACATGTTAGCTGATTTATAGATCTAGAAAAACAGCTATACAGAATGACTAGAATATTATAATAAAGTATGAATATTTTAAGATTAGAGAATAAGGAAAAACAATGATCATTCCAGTAATATTATCAGGGGGCTCAGGTACTCGGCTATGGCCTTTATCAAGAGCAATGCGGCCTAAGCAATTACTTAGTATGGTCTCAAATCATACAATGATTCAAGATACTGTTACACGTCTAAATGGTATAACTAATCTTTTGGAACCTATCATTGTATGTAATGAGGAGCATCGTTTCACTATCGCAGAACAGATGCGAGAAATAGGTATTCATCCATCATCTATAATTCTGGAACCTTTTGGTAAAAATACAGCTCCCGCAGTTGCTGTTTCAGCATTACAGTCCATAAGTGCAAATCAGGATGCAGTTTTACTAGTGTTACCAGCTGATCATGTTGTTGAAAATGTTGAGGCGTTTCATCAAGCCATTGAAACGGGATATCAGTCAGCATTGAATGATAAGTTAGTCACATTTGGTATTATTCCTGATGCTCCAGAAACTGGATACGGCTATATCAAATCTGGACCAAAGCTTGATAGTGATAATATATTTAGTGTTGATAGATTTGTTGAAAAACCAGATGAAGAGACAGCGCAATCTTATTTAGCAGAAGGTGGTTACTTCTGGAATAGTGGTATGTTTATGTTTAAAGCATCGGTTTATTTGCAGGAGTTGCAGAAACATAATAATGAAATTTATTCATGCTCAATACAGTCGCTTGAAAAGGCTTCATTTGATATGGATTTTATCAGGCTTAATAGTGAAGAATTCTCTAAATGCCCATCAGATTCTATTGATTATGCAGTAATGGAAAAAACAAGTGAGGCGGTAGTAATTCCAGTTGATATAGACTGGAATGATATAGGTTCCTGGGCTGCATTATGGGAAGTGGGTGATTCGGACGATAAAGGTAATGTCACACACGGTGATGTAGTTCTAGAAGATTGTAATGATTCTTATATACATGCCGATAGTCGGCTTGTAACAACTATCGGCTTAGATAATCATGTAGTTGTTGAGACGGCTGATGCAATTTTAGTTGCGCATAAAGACAAAGCTCAAAATGTAAAAAATATTGTTTCTCAATTAAAAGCAGCAAACCGAGATGAGGCAATTATTCATAATAAAGCTTACCGTCCATGGGGAGCTTATGAATGCATTGATTTTGACTCACGTTTTCAGGTTAAACGCATAACAGTTAATGTAGGTGCTCGTCTTTCATTGCAGTTGCACCACCATCGTGCGGAGCACTGGATAGTTGTTCAAGGTACTGCCAGGGTGACCTGTGGTGATAAAGAATTTTTAATGTCAGAAAATGAATCAACTTATATACCTCTAGGAGAAAAGCATCGTCTTGAAAATACAGGAAAAATCCCATTAGAATTAATAGAAGTACAAACGGGTAGTTATCTGGGGGAAGATGATATCGTCAGATTTGATGATGTTTATGGCAGAAAAGATAAAAATTAAACACATAAATCAATAAAAAATAACTATAACAGGAACCGGCTACGTAGTTCTTAAAAATGCAATGTTACTCGTACTGCATAACGAGGTGATAGCGCTAGATATCATTACAGAAATTGTGGGTAGGCATATCTGATGAAATTCAGGATGTAAACGACAAAGTTATAACAAGAGATTTATTTGGGTGCAATTTCTCATTTAATCAATATTTACATTTTATGACGTATTTTTGTAACATAAGTCCATACAATCTGACTTTAGAAATGATATAGTAATGTCATATAAAACAACAACATAAGTAACTTCTTATAATGCGTGAGTTTTTATGAAGTGAAATTGCAGGTAAGGCCGTTTATAAGTTAGGATGAAATTTAAGAAAATATTAAATCAAGGTAGAGCAGCGTTAATTTAACTCTTAAAATACTATATTCATGTCACTTCTGTATGTTTTTATTTGTGATCAGGTGGATTTGGTTTTCTCTTAATATTAATAAATAAAGTTTAATATAAATATAAGACACTCTTAAAGTAAATTGTTCGCTTATACAATATGCATGAGTGTATTAAACAGTGCAGATTCATAATATTAGAATAAGGTAATAATAATGGTAAAAAAAGCATTAATAACAGGTATAACAGGTCAGGATGGAGCGTATTTAGCGGAATTCCTTTTAAACAAGGGTTATGAGGTGCATGGTATAAAGCGCAGAGCATCGTCGTTCAATACTGATAGAATAGATCATTTATATCAGGATCCCCATGAAAAAGAACAAAGATTCTTTTTGCACTATGGTGACTTAAATGACTCTATGAATCTGGTGCGTATCATTCAGCAAATTGAACCAGATGAAATTTATAATCTGGGAGCACAAAGTCATGTTGCCGTTTCTTTTGAAAGTCCTGAATATACTGCGGATACAGTTGGTATCGGTGCGCTCAGAATATTAGATGCTATCCGTATTTCTGGTTTAGAAAAGAAGACTCGATATTATCAGGCATCGACTTCTGAGTTATATGGTGAAGTACAGGAAACACCGCAAACTGAGAAAACTCCTTTTTATCCTCGATCACCTTATGCGGCAGCGAAACTTTATGCTTATTGGATAACAGTAAACTATAGAGAAGCTTATGGTTTATACGCATGTAACGGAATTTTGTTTAATCATGAATCACCTGTTCGTGGTGAAACATTTGTAACCCGAAAAATAACAAGGGCCTTTGCCAGGATTAAGCTTGATCTTCAGGATAAACTTTTCCTGGGTAACTTAAGTGCTAAACGTGACTGGGGTCATGCGAAAGACTATGTAGAAATGCAGTGGTTGATGTTACAGCAAGAACAGGCTGAAGATTTTGTTATAGCAACAGGTGTTCAATATTCTGTAAGAGACTTTGTAAATAAAGCAGCTAAAGCCGTAGATATTGAAATGGAATGGAAGGGTGAAGGAATAGACGAAAAAGGATACAACAAAGCTACAGGTAAATGTTTGGTTGAAGTTGATTCAAGATACTTCAGGCCAACAGAAGTAGAAACCTTATTAGGCGACCCAACAAAAGCTAAAGAAAAACTAGGCTGGGTACCTAAAATCACATTAGAAGAAATGGTTACTGAAATGGTAGAGCATGATCTAATGATTGCAAAGCGCGATGCATTATGCAAAAAAGAAGGTTTTAGAACAAATCGTTATTATGAATAAAGAAGATAAAATATATGTCGCTGGTCATCGGGGGCTTGTTGGTAGTGCAATAGTTAGAAATCTTGAAAAGAAAGGGTTTAATAACTTACTGTTTAGAATAAGTAAAGAGTTAGATTTAACGAATCAGGTTGAAGTTGATTTGTTTTTTGAAACAGAAAAACCTGATTACGTATTTCTTGCGGCAGCTAAAGTAGGGGGGATACTTGCAAATGATACTTATCCCGCAGATTTTATAAGAGAAAACTTGCAGATACAAACTAACGTTATTGATGCAGCCTATAGAAATGGAGTAAAAAAACTACTTTTTTTAGGCTCATCATGTATCTATCCGAAATTTGCACCACAACCAATGAAAGAAGATTACCTTTTAACGGGTGAGCTCGAGCCAACGAACGAATGGTATGCTATTGCAAAAATTGCGGGCATTAAAATGTGTCAGGCTTATAAAAAACAATATGGTTTTAATGCAATTTCTGCAATGCCTACAAATTTGTACGGTATAGGCGATAATTTTAATCTTGAAAACTCACACGTAATGCCTGCATTAATCAGGAAGTTTCATGATGCTAAAATAAACAATTTACCAGAAGTAGAGGTATGGGGTACAGGTACGCCTAAAAGAGAGTTTTTGCATGTTGATGATATGGCTGATGCGACTGTTTTTTTAATGAATAATTATAATGGTTCTGAATTTGTTAATGTGGGCATTGGTGACGATGTTTCAATTAAAGAGTTAGCAGAAACTGTAAAAGAAGTTGTTGGCTTTAATGGAGGGCTTAATTTTAACTCTTCGAAGCCTGATGGTACTCCGCGTAAGTTATTAGATGTCGATAAATTAGAAAAAATAGGCTGGAAGGCATCTATACAGCTAAAGCAGGGTATAGAATCTACCTATCGTTGGTTTCTAGCTAATCAAGATAATTATAAAAAATGATTAGTAGAAAAAAGTATAAAATTTATTTTTTAGATTTGAAAAATAATGTAAAGCATGTTTTTTGCACAGGCGAGAATATAATAATAAATATAAAGGAATTAATGTGAAAAAAGACATAAAAATACTCTCTTCTTATTATCCTGAAGTTGATATTAGCGGTTATACTTCTGTGGATGGGACAATAGAGTTTTATGCAAGAATCAACTCAATAATTGATGAAACAATGACGGTGCTTGATTTTGGTGCGGGTAGAGCTGCGTGGAACGAAGATGATCCATGCGCCTATAGAAAGTCATTGCGTAATATGAAGTCAAAAGTTAAAAAAGTAGTTGGCTGCGATGTTGATGAAGCTATATATCAAAATAACAGCGTGGATGAGCAAGTTATAATTGAAATCGGTAAAAAACTCCCTTTTGAAAATGAACAATTTGACTTAATTATATGTGATTACACTTTTGAGCATGTTGCAAATCCTGATGAAGTTTCTGAAGAATTTAGTCGTATTTTAAAGCCGGGCGGGTGGATATGTGCAAGAACACCTAATAAATATTCATATATATCAATACTCACAAGATTGATAAAAAATTCATTTCATACGAATATTTTGAAATATGCTCAGCCGGATAGAAAAGAAATAGATGTATTCCCAACTACCTTTAAATTAAATACCATAAGACATATTTCTCGATATTTCGATAAGAATAATTTTACAAATCTTACATATCGTTATGAGGCAGAGCCTTCATATTATTTTAACAATAAATTTATTTTTTTTATTATGATGGCACTCAATAAGCTATCTCCATCGGTAATGAAATCTAATCTGTTTATTTTTCTTAAAAAGAAATAATGCTGAATCAATCAATTTATCGGTTGATATAAAGTGTTATGTGAATTTTATTATAAAGGCTTAAGTCGTTATTAATTACGGTAAACAGTTGAAGTGTCAAAATGAAATTGAGTTTACTTCTAGCGATTATAATTATATCGGTGTTAATAGCCGGTAATATATTATTAAGTAAAAAGTTCGTGCTTGACTTGCTTATGGTGAATGATGGTAATTTTAAAGAAGCAGATCTTATAGTTGTTTTAGAAGGGGGAAGTATTGATTTTGCCCCAACTCACGAACGAGTTAATAAAGCGATTGAGCTATATAAGTTTAATTATTCTAAAGTGCTGGTTTGTGCTTATGAAGAGCATAAACAAAGCGTATTAAAGAAATTGTTTTCTCGTGGTATAGAGTCAGATTCAATAATTGAGTCTTACTATACGTATAATGGTAAAAAAGGAGGCGGTACTTATAATAATGTTTTAGAGATTTTTTCAGTCATTGAGAAAAATGATAAGTTTAAAAATATCCTTATTGTTACAAGCCCTTATCATGAGTTAAGAGTCTCTCTAATTATTTCAAAAATAATTTTGAGAACAGAAAAGAGCGAATTAATTAGTATAAAGTATGCACATATAAATAATTCAGAACTCCTCCATACAAATACAGCTAGATTTATAAGGGTAATAGGTCGTGAGCTTTTAGGGATTTTAGGGTTTTATTTTAATGTTCTTCAGGATGAACTATTTAAGTTATTCATACCAGTCTTTTGGAATGATAATGATGGGGCAAAGTATGTATAAAAATATTAATTTCATTGCTTTGTTATATTTTACTCTCGCTTTTTTTTCGGTAGTTCAATCGGCCACTAATACTAAAAACAGTGAAGTTAATGCTTTAAAAGAAATTGATGTATTAACCTTTGGAGCAAAAGGGGATGGTGTAACTGATGATACATTATCATTACAGCATGCATTTAAAAGATGTTCAAACCTTGGGCGTGTTTGCAAATTACCTAAAAACAAAACATTTCTTGTAACAAAGCCTCTTTTTTTATGGGGCAAAGCCAGTCTTGTTGGTGAAGATGAAACATCAACGATTGAGTTTAAGGTGTTGAATAGTCCATATTTATTAAATATAGGTATAAGTGATAAAAATAAAATTGAAAAACCTTTTTCTGGTGTGATATCAGGTATTACATTTAAAGTTAGTGATGGTAAACGAGGTAGAATTATCTTTTTCTGGCGTACTCAAGGGGCTAGTGTAGAAGATAATATATTTCTTGTAGGTAACTATCGTTACAGTGCAACTTCTTCTGGAAATGTTAATAGCTGGCTTAAAAATTCACGTTTGTATATTAGGCGGAATATCAGCATTAAGCGTAATAAAGTAATAGCCTCAGCAGATAACCTGGGAAGTGAAGGTATAGGTATAGGTGAATTTGATGGTGTTGTGATTACTGATAATGACATTACAGGAGTAGGTGATGATCCAATAGGTGTTCATTACTCAAAGAACGTAAGAATAGAAAATAACTTCATGACGAGTGTAGATAGTCGGCTGTATGTTTCAAATTCAGTTAATGTTGAGATTAAAAATAATGTAGTTAAGAGAGTCGCTTCACCTTTAAATAATAAATTTTATAAGGGTATTGCACTGATTTATATTGGTTTTGAGTTGTTTAATAAAAACAATTCTCTATCGGCTCCTTCGAATATTAATGTATATGATAATAAACTATATTATCCGCCTGGTGCAATTGATGCTGGTGCAGGTATTTATATATACGGTCCTAGAAACGTCAATGTATCAAGAAACATAATCGTAAATGACTCAAAAGACGTTATTGCTACGGCTATACATTTATTACCAGCTATGTTTTCTGCAAAGTGGAAAGATCCTGGCAATATTGATAAGCCAAACATTGCAAGAGTATGGGATGTATTAATTGAGGATAATAATGCAATTGGAACAGTTCCTCAAAGAATAATTATGACTGGTAAATGTGTTGACTATATGGGCAAAGTAATAATAAAAAATAATTTAGCTAAAGAGTACCAGCTGTACTGTAAAAAAGTACAAAAAACGGGCAATAAAAAACATGTTACAAAAAATAGCACTTCGTAAGATATGACTAAGTTATCTATACTGAATTTAAGAGCATTATTCTACTTCTTAGGAACAAGTAGTAAAAGAAACTATGTAGGCTCTAGATTGTTTCTTTATGTTCGCAATGTTTTAGATAATGTTATACGTTTTTTAAAAAGCTGTCAGATCGGCTTGCTGATCTTTCAAGTACGTAGCATAAGCAGTTTATAGTTAATTATGACTAGTAAAACCGATCAAAATAATAAGTTTCCCTCCGTAACCCTTAAAAATGCAGGCAGGGAAAGTCTGCTCAATGAAGGTGAAATACCCGGTAAGGAAAATATTGATCGAAGTAAAGAAGAAAAAAATGATAAAAGAGTGCAGCTTACAAAGTATTTCATCGCTGCAGCTTTAATTATCACTGTGGGTGGGATGTTCGCACCTAATAAAGTGGCAGATGATTCTTATCTAGTTATCGTAATGTTTATGGTAATGGCTATAACAATGTATTCGGGGTTTTTTGCATTAAAAAATGATAATGTTAGTTCTCTAATTTTCTCCCTTTTATCTTTGTATGTGTGGGTCGCATACCCATTTAAGCTAATGATTGCACTAAATTATCCGGCTTCCTTGTGGATATCAGAAGGGTTAGTTGATCCTAATATGGTTGCTGAAGAAATAGCGGGCTCTTTTATTACTGTGTTTCCATCGTTGTTTTGTTTCCTCTTAGGGTTGTTTATATTTCATAGAGTGAGATATAAAAAGTCTAATTATGAGATAGTTAAGATAAATCATAAAACGTTTATTGTAGTAATAATTTTATTAATTTGTATCAAAGTATTTTCTCAGGTAGTGCTGAATATTGCTATGCCAGGCGTAACTCCGACAGTTCTGCCAATTCCATATCTGACGGGGATTCTATCACTGATATCTAAACACGTATTATTTGCAGTTGTTAATTTGTATTTTTATTATGTTATACGTTTGAATGACAGAAAAAGAGTTTTGACACCTTTATTATTTATAATGATTAATGTTTTATTAAGCCTGCGTGTTGGTTATAAAGGCGAAATGGTAATTCAGGGATTGCTGTTGATTTATTATTATTTTGATGCATATCGTTACTTATCTAAAAGTACTCGAAAACTCATAGGGGTTGTTACTATATCGATGGTCATGTTTGCAGTGATTGTTTATCCTTTAGTTAATGCTTATCGTCACTCAATATTGATTGGAGCAGATTTTTCAGAAGCTGTTGAGACAGCACAAAAAAATTCTGATAGTCATGGACAGGATAAAAGTAAGTTTTTGTCTTTTATCGATCGAATTAATGGTATATCTGAATTTTATGGAGTAACCAAAATTGGTGAAGGCAGGGAGTTTGGTTTTGGTGCTATTTTTAACGACAGTGTAATGGATTTAGCTAAAGAAAAGCTTTATGGTGCAGATAAGGATAAAGCTAAAACAGCTTTTTCAGCTACTTACTTTTCTGTTTTCTATTTAGTGGGAGGTGACCTTCTTTTGGTTATCTCAGGTTTTATTGCAGGCTGGGCAATTATATGGAGTTTAATGTTTATTAGATACAAGGTGTTTAAGTCGAGCTTTACTTTTTATGCTTATTTACCACTAGTTTGTATATTATGGGTTAAAGTTTTAGCTTCAGGTGGTAATTTACTGCTTCCTATGAAGGAATTGATGTTAGTTGTTATCTGTCTATTTTTGTTAGAAAAGTATGCAACAACTAGTAAATAGTTAAACGATTATCAGTATTGTATTATACAGGTAGTATTAAAAAATCTATCTTGTTTATTGGAGAAAATAGGTGAAATATATTCCGCAAATTGAGCCATGGATTGATGAAACTGAGCTCAAGCAATTAAATGAAGTAATTTCTAGTACATTTATTACTGAAAATAAGAAGACTGAAGAGTTTTTGAATAAAATATGTCAATTGACAGGTTCACCGCATGCTATAGCAACGTCAAATGGCACACTTGCTTTGGTAGCTTCGTTATTAAGCGCAGAGATAGGTGAAGGAGATGAGGTAATCGTTCCAGATCTGACTTTTATTGCGACTTCAAATGCCGTTAAACTGGTTGGAGCTAAACCTGTTTTTTGTGACGTAATGCGTGTCTCTGGTTGCTTGGATATTGATCTCTGTGCGGAATTAATCAATGACAAAACCAAAGCTATTATACCTGTTCATCTTTATGGACAGTCGGTAGAAATGGACCAGTTACAAGAGCTGTCTGCCAAGCATAATATTGTAATTATTGAAGATGCCGCGGAGTCAATGGGGGTGTTTTATAAGGGAAAACATACAGGGACATTTGGTGATTACGGTATATTCTCTTTCTTTGGTAATAAGCTTATTACTTGCGGTGAGGGAGGGGTTGTTCTAACTAATACTCTTGAAAACTACAAAAACCTTTATAGAATTAAAAATCATGGACGCGATAGGAAGGGTATTTTTGTTCATGAACATGTCGGCTATAATTTTTGTTTTACTGATTTACAAGCTGCTGTCGGTGTGGCTCAGTTACAAAAATATGAGGCAATGATTACTGCAAAGAGAAGAAATTTTGACTTATATAATCAATTATTGAAAGACATTGAAGAAGTTGAAGTTGTAGATGTACCTGAGTATGTCGATTCAAATTACTGGTTTGTGAATATTTTGGTTGATTCGCCAGCACTATTAAATGAATACCTTGAAAGTAAAGGTATAGGAACCCGTCGTTACTTTTATCCTCTTCATAAACAGCCATGTTATGCACCTGTTAAGACTGAATGTCCAATTAGTATGGAGCTTTATGAAAAAGGGCTTAGTTTGCCATCGGCTGTGCTTTTGAAACAGGAAGAGATTGAGTTTGTTTGTAATCAAATTAAAGCGTTTTTTTCAAGTAAGGTCTCCCGCTAAAACATGTTTGGCAAAGGTGTTTCTAGTCTAGGAGGAGCAATTGTCATTGGTCGTGTGTTGCAAATTATTGCGGCACTGGTATTAATTAAGCAACTATCCCCATATCAAATGGGAGTGGTAGGGATGCTCACAGCTGTTTTTGTTGGTGCATATAGCCTGACGAATCTTGGGTTTGATAGATATCTTGTTCATGCGGATAGTGAAAAAGTTAAGACAGCATCACTGTATGATAATATCTGGACGCTGCAAATCATACGCGGGTGTTTAGTATTTTTTGTCTGTTATATATTGTCTATTGTAATTCCGTCTTTATCTGATTTTTCTACTGAAATTAGTCTCCAATTAATATGGATTGGTGTGGCGTTATTGATTCATAATTTTTCAAATCCTTATATCGTTAAATTTGAGCGTAGTGGAAATTTTAATTATCTTGCAATATGCAGGGGCTTGTCTATTTCATTGAGTTCGTTGTTTATGATAGTCATGATTCAGTTCACGGCTGATCCATGGGTTTATGTTGCCGGCCAACTTGTCAATACCACTATATATACAGTATCTACATATATAATGACAAAACACAAACCTTCAATTAGGTTTGATTTATATATAACAAAAGATGTACTTGCGTATTGTAAACACCTGTTATTAATAGCTGTAGTTTCTTTTGTTGCTTTTCAGTTTGAGAATTATTATGTTGGTTTTGCGTTTGGTGTTGAGGCGCTGGGGTACTACTTTACATGGGGAAGAATAATATTTTTACCAAAAGAGATTATTGCGCAGTTTATGGACAAAATATTATTTACTAAAGCGTGCTCATCGAGGCGAAGTGGTGTGGGTATTGCTCGTGAACACTTGATTTTATTAGTAATTTCTTTAGCGCTGTTAGCGCCATTTTATTTTTTTACATGGCATTATGGTGAGTGGTTAATATCAATAATAGCTGGAGATGAATGGGTTGAGTACTTATGGGTAGGCAAGTTTTTTATAATTATTGGTCTTTTACAATTGGTAGCGTTACTGTTTAGTCCGCTTGTTCTATCAGTGTATCCAAAGATTTCAAGTATTATCAGAACTATTGAGGCACTGGTACTAGTTTGTTCAATGATTATATTAGGTCAATATTATGGAATTGAAGGAGTTTTATTAGCTTCAGTTTTGGTTACCATAATTGCTTGTTGCACTAGAATATATATATCATACCGCTATATACTAAATAATGCCTGGACTTGGCATTTAAAACGTTTTGTTATTTTTGGTGTTTTATTATTTTCATACTTATGGGGTGCAGAGAGTATTATTGGCGGCGTAGTAACTAATGACATTCCAAACAAAAGTATACTTATTAGCTATGTTTTTTATTATTTATTAACGATTTATATCGGTTATAAAACATTTAAGTATGTAAAATTACAGGGTAAAAATTAATGAAAGTATTGTATGTTGCACCAGATTTTCCGAATAACAATAGCTGTGCTGCTCATGTTCGAGCAAATCAACTTTTGCCTGTATTAGCTAAAAAAGTAGATTTATACGTGTTTGGCTATAGTAAAGATACTGTAAAAGAATCTAAGAAATATGATTTTCAGGTTAAAATTGTGCCCCCTGGCGAGTTAAATATCCAGTCCATGTTGTCAAAAAAGCCAAGAGCATTTGTTAGATATGCATATAAAGAAGCGATAAATTTATTCTGCGCCATGGTTGAGCAGGTACAACCAGATATTATTCATTTTGACTCTATTGCAACTTTTGGTCTTTTTCCATATATACCTCGTGCGAAATTAAAAACACAACCTAGAGTAATGTTTCATTCTCATGATTCTGTGACAAGATTGTATACAAATCAATGTAAGGGTGAAAAAAAGCTCATTCGTCGTTTAGATTTGAAACTGCAATTATTAAAGATTAAACAGATTGAAAAAAACCTATATCCCCAGGCAGACCTATGTATTGTAGATTCACCTGAAGATGTTAACTTTCTAAAGCAACTTGCACCTGAGATAAATGTTGATGTGCTTCCTCTCGGCTTTGATGATTCTGAATATCAAGAAGATGGAGATA
>Ga0316206_1001211_pt1 | contig 24765 bp, 18 predicted proteins | sample 6monthpyrite_MG_FD_204942 | JGI IMG/M metagenome (GOLD analysis project Ga0316206, IMG submission 204942) | Microbial mat bacterial communities from mineral coupon in-situ incubated in ocean water Damariscotta River, Maine, United States -... | ecosystem: Environmental > Aquatic > Marine >... | reverse complement strand
GTAATCCGAATCCTAATAATCTTGCCTCTCTGGCAAGTACAGGTTCAGCAAAAAATATCCAGAGGTGAGCGCCATTACCTGAGCGAGATATTTCAATAGCATGAGGAATATTTAATTGTAAACAAGCTTCTGCCATAGCCCGTGTTGCATCTTGCCAACCGTTTTTGTCAAAGTCTGCAACTAATAAATTACATGTGTTATCTGCAAGAAGTGGATACAAACCAACAACCTGTTTACCTGATAAGTGATCATAAATTACATTATCATCAAGTGCTTTGTATTTCCTGTGTGGGCATTCATTACATTTTATTCTTGGTTTGTTGCACTTTCCAGATACCCATTCATTATGGCATGCAAAAGAATAACCACTTCGTCCTTTTGAGTTCTCCCATCTACGAGCAAAGACATCTTGCCGACCTTTAAATAATTTTTTGAACAACTCAATTTTTTGATTAACAGATAGTTGTACTGGTGTTTGTTGTGAACTATTTTCCTCATCAAAATCTTGCTCGAATAATACATCACGTCTAGATATCAAAGCTTCTCTTTCTTCTGCTAATTTCTCAAGTCGTTTATCGATATCTTGTAATTCTTTCTTAACCCTGTTTTTCTGAAGCATCATAAAGCTTTCCTTGTTGCACCCACAACAATATACTGTATATTTAATTCTGTTAGAACACGATCTATAGAATTAAACACCTCGCAAATTCGAGGATCAATCTTCCCTGATATATTGGGCAATGTGCTCATCATAAATTCTCCGTGCAACTTCAATATTCCTTGTATCACTCGTTGCAACTAAATCTGCATAGGCAAGAATCGGATGAACGAGTTCTTTTTGTACTTTAATATAAGGTTCGGTAATATTTTCCGTCCAAAAAGTTCTGTAAATAATAACGGTGGCTGCATTCTCATCATTCCAATCGGTCGCTTTACGTAACCGTGTATCAACTAAAAATTCAGTTAATGCAATGTCTTTTAAATAAACCGTTGCAACTTGTGGTTTTAAATAACCTGTATATTTTGCTCCCGCAATTTCACCTCCCCAATAAGCATCATATTTCTGTATATCAACATCTTTCCACCAATATGGATTATCACCAACAAACTCACCAAGCAATTGTTTGGGCCTCAGTTTTTCAGGGTAAGCTTCTACCCAACGATCTAATAATTTCTGATAATTAATAATGCGACGTTCTTGTTTCTTGCCTCTATCCCGAATGAAATCAGCTGCTTTTAGTCCATTGATAACCCAACCAACAGTCCCTACTGCAACACCTGCTTTTTCAGCAATCTCACGATATGGTGCATTAACTAATTCAGGATGGCATAAAAATGCGAAGACGACCTTTAGCCCTGTGGGCTCAAAAGCTCTTTTAGCCCCCGTCTTTGTGAGCGTAACTTTAGCTGTTTCCCTACGGTTACCCTTCACATAAACAAATACAGGAGGCACGTTAATATATGTATTCCCTGCTGTATCAATAAACTGAACACCTTCCTGGCGTAATTTTTCAGCCATTTTTGGGTTTACATAATCAGCTATCAACATCCCATTTTTAGGTAAATTTCTTATCTGGTTAATTAAAACACCCAAATTAGCCTGTTGCGCCCACACTTTAACTTCACCAATTAATGGCTCATTACACCCTTCTATCCTGATAAGAACATCAACCAAATAGCCATTAATCTGGATTCCTATCTTATCTACAAATAACTGTAATCCAATTTTATCCTTCACGGCCTGAATGGCCTGCTCGATAATTTTAATGTCTGTATTTTTTATTCTTCCCATAATGTACACCAAAATAGAACGTCCATTATTAATGTACAAATGTAATTAAGCTTTACCTACCCCTCCCACAACTCTTTAGATGCTGCTGTTTCGAACCAAACTAACAAATTGATACTATTAAATTATCAGTCAATAAACAGATATTTTTTAGCTTAAAATGGTCTTTTGGGTATCAAAAAACCCTGTTTTAGCAACATTTTATTCCGCATTAAACAAAATAAAGGATTCGCTGTCGCTTTAAAGTACTGTTTTTACCGCTAAAAAGAACCGTTTAAGACGATCTACTGCGTCTATTCCATTTTTATTTTTAGTAAAATCAACCGATTAGCTTGGTTCGACCCGACAAATGCTACTATATTTTTGATCGTTATAGCATCAGTCTATAATAATGACATTAAAAATTTTTGAGTGGAAATCATTAATCAACCTGCCAGCCATAATTGGTATAGTTGGTGAGCAAACAGGGAAACATCACCGTATTAATACAATTCGTTTTTGAGGTCAACTCACCTTTACCAAACGCAAACGAAGCCATCATTAATTCAGGTGTAACGTACTCCGTTTCCACGGCAAAGTTTGCAACCCTTTTTAATTTATTCTTAATGTCGCTTTCACTTACACCTGAAGTCCATGCCAAATGGAATCCCCAATCTCCAAAAGAAGGAATATTATGGCGAAAAGGTAGAATATTAAATCCAGCAGCTTTCAAAGTATTACCAATGGCAAGAAATGACTCTTTAGAATGATACGGCGAAGTCGATTGTATTGAGACATAGGCCTGACTCGACAGACGCTTTCGTAACGTATAATAAAACTGTTTGCTGTATAACTTGCTGAGTTCAACAGAAGATGGATCGGGGAAATCTATAATCACAATATCCCAAACACGTTTATTGCCAGAACGAATAAATTGATCAGCATCGATACTATAAACATCGACCGTAGCAACCCATTCAGACTCTGATTTATTTGATATAGAATCCTTCGATTCCAGATAAATACCTTTTACATTGAGTGATTGTACATTCCCGGGCGTGTCAACATGCAAGCGTGCGTCATGAAAGGCATTTTTGTTAAGTTTTCGTAACTGTGGATTATGTGACGCTAGCTTGATCATATCAGGGTCAAGATCGACAAGTGTTACCGATTTGAGAGAACGGTATTTCAACACTTCACGTAATGCGAGGCCATCCCCTCCCCCTAATATCAAAACATGTACTGGCTTATTAATAAGTGACATCACCGGATGCACAAGAAGATCGTGATAACGTTTTTCGTCGAGAGATGAAAACTGTGTATTACCATTAATATAGAGTCGGATATCCCCTAACGCTTTATTTTCGGTTACGACTATATGCTGATATTTTGTTGTCGTTTTAAGAATAATAGGATCGTCATAGAAGCGTTGTTCAAAAAGATCACTAATGTCTCGATTATTAAAATAGCCAAATAACAGGATAACCACTGTCAACGTCATAATTATAATTGTGTATAGTCTGTGTTTAATCACACCTGCATAAATAAAATAACAGACTGTAATAAATGCAATCGCAAAGTTAAAGCCAGCAACAATAAAACTAATTTCGGTGAGCGGATAATATTTCAATAAAAACTTAACCCAAATAATGGCACCTACGAAAGCGCCCACATAGTCCATAGCGTAGACGATGGCTAAATTTGTTTTTAAGTTGATCTCTTGTTCGTTAATGATGCGCATGACAATCGGTATTTCAAAACCAATTAGAAACCCGACGCTGAGGACAAAAAAGTAATGTACTATCGTAAAATTGTATTCTAAATAACCAAAGGCACCATAAATTGCCAGAGGTGCGAAGCCACCCAGTATTGCCATAAGTACTTCGACGCCCACAAATTGATAGAATAAATGAGTATCGGACAACCGGCTTTGAACAAAGCCGGAGATCCCCATCATTAGCATCATCGAAGCAATAACAATTGAAAATTGTTCTATTGAGTTACCTAGAATGTAAGTGGTTATCGTCGCCAGTACATATTCATTGACCAGTCCACTAGCACCGGTTGAAAACATACAGAAGGCCAACAATAATGGCAGAAGTCTAGGTCTTCGTTTGGATTTTGTCATTATTATTTAAACGCGTACATTTATAATATTGCAACACCGAGTATCAAAGCCATACCAATTTTTGAAATTGAAAGCTGGATAGCTGCAGCAAGTTGATTTTTTATAATAATGTCGCTGACTTTAGTTGATGTAATGATGAGGAGATCAATCATTACCTCGAATAGATAAAGCAAGACCATCCCTGCAAAGGCAGCCGCTAAGAACTCAATGACAGCATCAGATGCAATATTCGATGGATTGTTACCAATAATTGCACTCTGAAGTATTAAGCCGTAAGCAATTATTTTTCCTGATATATACACACCTGCCGATAAATTACCCTCAAGAACACAGGCAACCGGATTGAAATTTCTCGCAAGCACTTTTTCATAAAAGAGCACCAGAGCAACAATAGTGACTTGCCCCGCAACAAAGTAGATTACGGACGAGAGTATTCCACCCTGATCACCTTTGATACTGGCGTAAGCTATAATGCCGGTCATAACTAATGTCCCAAACTCAACTAAACCAATCGCAATGTTGCCACGCTTGAGTTCTGCCGTATTATTTACTTTTGGCAACAAAACTTTATCGGTAAACAGAAGTGACGTCACCATAAAGCCAACGGCAACCAGGCCATAAATGAACGTATCGATGATGTCGTTAACGAGATCCGGATGACTTGAACCGGACATAACACCCAGCATTGCAATAGCAAGACCGAGTTGTGCACCTGAACGACGAAGGCCTACTGCAATATTACCGTCCACAATAACATCATCAGCATGATAGTGTTGTGATGAACGGAAATCTAAAATGTATTTCATAGCAGTGGCCAATACAAGATAGACAAATGCATATAGCAGGTAATATAGATATTGTTCAATATTCATAATGTTTAGTCCTTATTTATTATTCTGTTATTTACCGCCACCAGAAGGACCACGACTTCTGGATGAAGTACCGGCACCTCGAACTGAGGGTTGTGAACGGGATGAGCGTGCTGTGCCACTGGTAGCACTTCTAACTTCGCCAGGGTTACGGCGCGCAAAGCTGCTATTTCGATAACGTCCACTTGAATACGTATTGGCGCCATATGTTCCGTATTCCTGATTGCGACCATAATAAGGTCGACCGCGAGAACGTCCGGAATAGCCATTCCAGTCTGAATACGAATATCGACGCGAACCGGACAGAGCTCCGAAGAGTCGGTACATACCATAGTAATGCCAGAAAGAATTTCCATTTGAATGGCGCCACTCACCGTATTGATTTGAACCGGATGCAATGCCGTTTTTTAGAACCGGTTTTGCGACAGTGGCCATACCGACAGGTTGAGCATCTTTTATCTGATCTTCTTCATAGTAACCATAGGGTTTTGAAATGATCGCCATACCTAAATTTTCATAATTATTCCAGAAGTTGTCTTCACTGACTGCAACCCATGGCATTTCTGTCATAGTGTCATTCACAATTTCAGTATACTTATGATACGTCTTGCTATAGCTACTCTGTAGCCAGTAATCGGCATAATTATGACTACTCGGCAGACCCGATTTATAATTGATTTTTAATAGATTCCATTTATCCTTCGGAATGTTGAGCGTAAAATTGGCTCTTCCCCAGGATGAACGATATTTTGCGATAGTGCTTTCTTGTAAGGTATCAAAATATTCAAATACGTGCTTATCAACCTGTGTCGCGGGATAATTATTTTCATTACCATTACCACAGTAATCACCTTCACACCATGAGGCGCGGCCAATCACAACATAATAATCCACGCGTTGATCTGTCAGTACTTTGACATAACTACGATAAAGCTCAGCAATTTTTTTATCATGCTGAGTTTCATATTGAGTAATGTTTATTGTAGATTTCGCTAGTGCGACCGCGCCATCACCTAAAAGAGCATAGTTTGCCGACGTTTTTTTAAGGTACTCAGTTTTAAGCGTAGTATAATAATCACTGCTTTCATTAACTAGCGTATCAAAATCACCAATGCGTTTGACTAAATCTTCTTTTTTATCAGGATAGTCGACGATGGCTTTTTTAGCTTTTTTTGTGAAACGTTTATGCAGAGACCGGATGTTTTCATATTGCTTGCTGGCAGTCTGGTACTTTTCATCTGCAGTGTTACGCACGGTCACTAAAAAATTTATTCGGGTATATGCATGCTTAGCTGATGCCATCGAGGCAAGCAAATGCATATTGAATTCATCAACCAACTTGGAAAAGGCTGACGTTTCCTCGGGTTCATTTCTGTCCGCCATGGGCGCAATTTGTGAATCAAATAGCTTTTTAGCCTGATTTAACTCATCGTGAGCAAGTGTGAATTTATCAATCCATTTTTCTGATTCCAGATAGGGACTGAAAAAATCCCACTCGGAATGACTAGAGAGTTTATTAAAGTCGTCTTTTTTTGTATTTATTAAGGCTTCGCTATCCATCAACCGTTTTGGCATGAGTTTAAATTCATGCATCAGGTTATCCGGAAGGCCGCTACAACCGCTTAAAAATGCAATTGAAAAAACAATTAATAAAAAACCAACTGTATGGTTATTTTTAATTTTCAATATTTTCTCCGTGACTATTATTATTTAAATGCTATTGCACGGTTAATGTTTGCAGAACTTTAATAACATTACCCTTGATTTCATGACTGATAAATGCTTCACGCTCAGGACGATCATCGTCTTCTTCATGCCAGGTTTCAATAGTGAGATATTGTCCTGATTTCGATGCAAACTCATAGGCGCGCATAGGTGTTCCTTCTTTGGCTCCTCCGGCTTTCATAAACAAACCAGCCCAGGTATCGTCTTCCACATAAAAGAAGGTTGTACCATCGACAATGACTTCACCTTCTTCTTCCTCTGCAATTTCTTCGAGGTCACTGTATTTAATGCTGCGACCGTCATACTGAATATCACGCAGGTGCACAATAGAATCTGTCTGACTCACTTCGAGTCCATCATCAAATTCCCATTCAACATACCGAATTTCGGCTGAGTGTAAAGAATACAGTTCAAGTTCAGTTACCCAGAAGTCTTTCTTTCGTTTAGAAAAATCTTTCCATTTCACATCGAGATAGAGATATACATTTTGAACTAACCAGGTCTGACTATCCAAATCAAGGTAGCCACCTTTTTTAAGACTCCTGATATCAAGTTTTTTTCTCTCTGCAACAGGCAAAGGATTTAAGCCACGTATCGCGCTGAGGCGTTCTTGAACATTAATCATGTATTATCTTCCTTACTTTTAATGACCTCGCCTTCAATGACATCATTGTCATTATCCTTGTTACTTGTTCTTGCATCATGCAAACCCTCAGCAACAGGTGATAATTTCGCAGTCATATCCGCTAAACGTGCACTGGCTTCGCGTGCCTTAAGTGTGCTGTTGGTCATGGTTTCATTGGCGGTTTGTACTGCCTGCATTAACTGGTCAAAGCCTTCTTCCATTTTTTCAAGTGCAATCACCGGGTTGTTATACATATCGCCAACTTCCTGCGCGGCTTGATTCACGGCAGAGGCATTTTGCGCCATCATGTCGCCGAGGCCTTCCTGAAAACTCTGTACAGCTTTCTTAACAGTGTCTTGTTTCGCAAGTGCCGCCTGAATACGTAGTGCATTAGTCATCACCATCGGACCAACCGTTAGTGCACTGTCAATCTGCTCACTCAGCAATTCATTCGTTTGTACGGTTTGATCAATACTGATAAAAAACTGAACAGCGGCTTGTTCCATCGTGCGTAAATCACGAATACGCCGGGCCGCCTTATTTTTAACTGAGCCCAGTTTTGTTTTCTCCTGGGTATCTGTCGCATCAACGTTTGACTCAAGTTTTTCAATTTCCGTAATAAAATGTTCACCTACATAGATATCAGACTGGATCTGCTTTTGCGCGTCCATGATTTCATCGTACTGGTGTTCAAGGTCAATACTGGTTGCAAGTAAGTCATCTTTGCCGGCACGCAAACCATCGAGAATTTTTGAAACATGTGTCTGCATGGGTTCATACTTGTGAATAAAACGCGATACCGCTTTACGTTTAATTCCTTTTGGCATCCATCTGAAATACCAGGCATTACTAAGTGAGTGAGGATTGAGATCATCCATCGCTGTGCGTAACTCAAGTAATTTCTCACCCGTCGGTGATTTACCATCCATTCCTTTTAGTAAGGAATCAACGCTTTTGGACATCAGATCATTTGCAGAGCGCATGCGCTTTTGAGATTTATCACCAATAGCATCAATCGTCCGCATCAGTGCCGGACCGGCTTTTTCCTTGACATTCACAAGCAATGCCAACGACCTATCTTTCATTGAAGTAATGTCTACATCTTTTGCCCATTTAGGGGCTTTTTTAGTGTCACTCATAATTGGCTCCTGCCTACATTTTAAATCTGGATTTTAAGAATTTTGCTTTATTATTGAATTCATCCGATTTATGCGATGAAAGAATATTCTGAACTTCTTTAAGTTCCGACTGCATGCCGGCAATACTTTCTTTTACTGACGAAATGCTATCATCGGCACACCGTGTGGCTTCATCTAATGCCAGATAAGGATGAATAGATTTCTCAGGTAAATATTCTGTTGCCATTCGATTAATCACCCATGCCAGTTCACCGCCGGAAACAGCTGAATTAATCTTTGGAAGAAGATCGATTAATTGATCAATAACGGACTCATAAAGCGTACGTATTTCTTCAGGAATGATCTCTTTGCGTAACGCAATATTAATAGTAAGGAGTGATTCAATACCAATATCAGACGGACTATCAAGTTCAGCTTCACTCGCGGGGGTGGGGGCATTGGTTTTATTAAAATGCTTGAGTACCAGATAAACAATACTCGCGACAACCAAACCAATAACAATTCCTGCAGCTGTCCCGAATACTGAGATTAATATCCAGCTCACAATAATCGCAATCATCACAGTGATTATGCCAACTACATAAAAGGGTAGTCTTGTTTTATTATTCATTCTTTATCGAGTTCCTATAATATTGAGTGTTAAATAAAATACAAAAGTAGACCAATCTTAATATTCTAGTGGCATTTATTCTACAAATGGGACTAATTAAAATTCAAACTATTGCACAGCGCTAATATACCTAACCACAAAAGACAGATAGTTCCAGACCCAAATACTTGTTTGGGTAGCCAGGTGAAATTTGTATCTATTTTATATACCTGATTTTCCATATCATTTTAATATCGTTTAATACTTAATATGAAACTGCTATAAGGACCTGCTTATTTTTAACTGCGGTATTGAATTAGAGAAATAAAGAAATAAAGAAATAGCTCATCATCTTAAGCCATCGCCTGAAAGAGAGAATCGAGACTATTCTATTGCAGCAAATGAAACTAGGGGGGCTTATAACCTTCAGAGCAACTGTTTTTTTACAGTATAAAGGTTAATAGCATCAATAACCCAATAAACAGATAATAAATCATCACAACCACAAACAACTATGTTTGATTTTCAGGTTCCAATTTATATTTGTTCGGAAGTGATCTTAATATTATCAGGTATAAAAAAAGGCTAGACGCGAAACGTCTAACCTCTTGATATGTATGGTGGCTACACCGGGATTCGAACCTGGGACCCCATCATTATGAGTGATGTGCTCTAACCAGCTGAGCTATGTAGCCATATAAAAAACCGCCTCTGATTGGGAATGGCGGTTTGAATTGCCCAAGTAGTTAGTTGCTATTATCTACCCGACAAGGCGCGCTAGTATACTCTAAAAAACTGCGTAAATTAAGTAAAAATTTGTATTCGACTCTTAAGAAAAGTTGCAATCAATCAATAAGTTACATATATTTGACTCATGGATATACGATTAAATTGGCCGATAGAGACAAGTAATACTCTTTACAGCAAGGGCTTCCAATGGAATCAGGCCGGGTCTAACTTGTGTCTGGATTTCCACGGTAACCCGTTAACCGCCAAACTGGTGGTTTTTTCCGATGGTAACCACCATATGGCACTTGAAGCTTGCTGTCAGGCCTTTTTACAGCGGTACCCTGAGATAGTCGATATCTTTTATGCCACCACCCCGCCTAAAGTTATTTTACAGTCGGTTCTACAAGGCGGTGTACTGATGGGTAATTTGCATTTGAGTATAATGCCGCAGGTGTTTATTAGCCCATCGAACATTGTTGATACCTTAATTCAGAAAAAATTCATGATGGAGCATCGCGCCTTTGCTAAAAGCCGTGGCAATGTGTTGCTGGTAAAAAAAGGTAATCCCAAAAGTATTAGTCGCATTGCAGATTTACTGCGTGAAGACGTGCAGTTAACAATCTCGAATCCTGTTACTGAAGCTGCAAGTTATGAAGTGTATCAACAGACACTACTAAATATGGCTCAGGAACAGGGACTGGATGTAAACGCGATTGCGGCTTTGATTAATAAGGACTCTACTAAAGTCGTCTTTGGCCAATCTATCCACCATCGTGAAGTACCCCAAACGATTTTTTCTGGTGCAGCGGATGTAGCGATGGTGTATTACCATTTGGCTTTACGTTATACACGCATTTTTCCAGATGATTTTGAAATTATCGAAATTGAAACCAACGCACAAGTGTATACTGACTACCACATTGGCTTAATAAATAATGGTGGCGAATGGGGAGCAACATTTTTAGATTTTATGTTGAGTGAAGACGCTGTGAAAATTTATACAGAGCATGGCTTACAGGGCGTTTAGTTAGTGAGCTACACGAATCCCGTTTATACGAGTATTGGGTCTTCTTAATAAACTGGAAAAAATCATTCAATATTCATGGCTCCCGCCTTCACGAGGGGAAGAACGTAAGAATTAACAGTAAAATAAGCAGGGTGTGTGGATATGGGTGAAATAAATAATTGGTTAGTTGGTGGTGGTTTGGCAATAGGTGCAGTATACGCCATCATGGTTCAACGCTTTCGTTTTTGCCTGGTGGCCGGTACCAGTAATTTATTACTGATTAAAGATTGCCGCCAGCTCGTTGGTTTTAGTGCCGCCCTGCTTGTTGCGATTACCGGTACCCAACTATTAGAAATGACCGAGGTCGTTGCAATCGCGAAATCATCTTATCGCAATAGTACTCTGGACTGGTTTGGTGCGTCTATGGGTGGATTGCTTTTCGGAATTGGTGCTACCCTGGCCGGTGGTTGTGCTACACGTACACTTGTTAAATCGATGGAAGGGAGTATTCATTCCCTGCTTGCCCTAGTTTCATTTGCTCTCTTTGCAGCCATTACTCAATTTGGTTTTCTTGAAACGACACGTCTTGATCTCACCCACGCTACCTCCATTGCATTAACCACAGATGCCGGCATTGCTTCTATACTGTCACTACCACAATGGTTGGTGCTCGTCGTTGTGGCTCTGGCTTTCTTGTTTGTTATTTTTAAAGGCTTGAAGCGCAGCCCTGATAAAACCATGCTCACTGTTGGCATCATCGTTGGTTTATTAGTTATTTGTAGCTGGTATGTGACAGGTGTATTGGCTCAGGATGAATTTGATCCAAAAAATCCATCGGCTATGACCATGTCGGGGCCCCTCGCACGTTTTGGTTATATTTTGATTTCCGGGCGAATACCGGCTTTATCTTTTTCGATTTCATTTGTTATCGGTACAGCAGTCGTTTCTCTACTACTCGCGTTAGGCTCCAAACAATTTAAAATTACGGCTCCAGGCAAGGGAATGGCTAAAATGGCCATCATCGGCGGCGCATTTATGGGTGTTGGCTCAATATTAGCTTATGGTTGTAATATCGGGCAAGGCTTGAGTGGTATCTCGACTCTTTCAATGGAGTCTGCACTTGCTGTTGTTGGGATGATAATGGGCGTTGCAGTGGTAACTAAATTGATGGAAAAATACGACTAGTTGGTCTGAATTCCAAAACACACCCTGCATCGTAATTTTGAATAATTGTTATATTTCATTCTATCCTTCACTCTTGTGGAGGAAGTATTTTATAAAACACTTCTATCCATAATATAAAAATCAGAAAACCAAGTAACACATATAAGTAAGTAACTGTAGACTCTATAGAGTTTTTATATATTCTTTAATTAAACCGACGACACCCGATCTATTTACTTCTCATTGATAATAAAATTGAAATGCGATGTCGATTTCACTTTTTAATTATTGAGCGATAAAAATAACTCTTAACTCCATTCGCTTTTGAAATGCTTTCCATATGCCCTCATGCAATCATAATATTGAAATATTTAAGATAGTGGGGGCCAAGCATTTTTAAATTCTATTTTGAGTGTGGTTGTGCTCAATTAATATAAAGGATATGGCTTATAGAATATTTAGGGGATCTAGATTCCCACTGCTGCGGGAATAAGGGATAGTTGCTCATCTTTATATGGAACCATTAATAATCCATAATTAGATTGTTTCTCCAATTTCTATTCCACAACTATTAACCGATATAGAAGAAATAAACTTCGCAGTGTAATCGCTATGTGAAAAGATGTATTCCTGCTCGTAGTCTTTACCAATACGTGCAATTTCTTTAACAAGCTCTAATTTTTTACTTTTAAGATTAATACCAAAGATTGAGTACCCCATATCCATCAAAAACTTGCAAATATCCATTGCTCGGTTTTCTTGTTCTTGAGTAGAGGTAAATAAAATCTCAATATAAATAAATGGAGTCTGAATTTTAATAGTATTTTCAAGCCCTCGCAATACATATAGCTCAGCTTCTTCAACATCAATTTTAATAACTGAAATATTTTCTTTTATTTGTGCTTTATTAAGAAATATGTCGCCCGTTGAAACTATTGTGTCAAATGAATAATCCATCTTATTATGCATTTGATGCTCTTTGATAAGTGAGCCCGTTCCATCACCAATTTTACTAGCGTAAAAAGTTGCAACACCTTCAGACTCACTTAATGCCAGTGTAAAAAGCTTTGTATTCTTGAAATTATTAATTCGAATCAACTCTGAGGTATAAAATGTACATGCTGGATTTGCATCAACCCCATAATAATTTACATCACTGGATAAAGTTTTTAATTTTACTAAGTATAAACCTACATTAACACCAATATCTAAAACACACCCTTGCTTAGATTCTATAAAGGATTTTAAACAATCCGACATCCACCGCTCAGCAGGAAGAATATATCCGCCATTTCTCATTCCATGAATAAGTGGTACTTTTAATTTTAAGCCGAAATATGTTGATTTAACATAACTTATATATATTTTTGATAACCCAACAACAACTTCTCGCTTAATTTTTTTTGCAAACCTAAAATTCATTCATATATTCCTAGAGTACTAATTACAATTTAGGCTAACACTAACCTATACAACATTATTTTAAACTAAAATGTTGCCATTTAGTCATCATTTGAATATTTCTTATGATAAAAACAATAAAAGGAATAGATTTATAAAATCCATTCCTTTTATTTTAGGAGAAGCACAGAGAAATTACTCTTTAAACGTAATAAACATCGCCGATGTCCATATTTTAGCATCATCAACCTGACGTGCAACAATATATACCGGACGATGTCCGTGCGGACCATTCTTCGGCGACACGTCAAAGTTGCCGGTTACTTCACGCGGTGCATCGGAGTCACTCATCCGCTCCATCGCCAGAAACATCTCGACACCGGGTAAATCTTTCTTCAAGCGTGCCGCCTCAAGTAATTCTGCTCCGGTAAATTCCCAGGTGAAGGTTGGGCAATGCACAAATGGATTCCCTTTTAACGGGTCACCTACTTTCACATAACCATCAATCGTGCCTTCGATTTTTATCTGAGCGGTCGCCAGATGAGAAACATCCATCTCGATAGCATCAACGTCACCATAGGTGTCACTCTTGAAGCCAATCGTCGTGGCTGTTTCTCGCCAACACGTCTCTTCTTTGTGCTCGAAACCAAGACCTTCAAATTCATTAATGACTGCATTGATGATGGTGATCTTGCCTTTCCATACGGCCCAACGGTAACGATCTTTAATACGAGCACCACCCCAGCGGAAGCGAACCTTACGATCGGAATAGCCCAGTTCTTGTTGCAAATCACGTTTCCAAATTTCTCCATCTTGATCGTAGGCTATAATTTCATCCCAGCCTGCATCGCCCAGGAAACGATAATTTATCTGTGCAGCACCTTTGTGTTCAAACTCGTCGCCCATAATATGCTTGCCACACGTCGTTAAACCAAAGGTCCGTTCACCGGTTGAGGCAAAGGTATGCCGTTCACGTAAGGCAACACCAATAGCCTTACGCGATAAGGCGGGGGAAATAACGCCCGATATGCCCCCTTTAGTGCCAAACACCGCCGTGCCCGGCACACCACCACCGCAACGGCCCCGATGTTCATCTCCGGCCATACTCGCACCGATTTTGTAACCTCGTTCCATTGCATCTGCATACAACCAGCCAAAGTGACCCCAGGCAGACCCAATCTCGATGAGTTTTTCTAACTCGGGATGATGCCAATCCATGATCGCACGACGACCGCCGACGTGAGGGGTTAGCAAATGCCCTTCTGGATCATGAATATAGGCCGCCCATAATTCTTCTAACGGCCAGGCACCTGGTTCAGCAACAGTCGTTCCCGAATCTTCATTCCAGTCAACGGAACGCACGTGCGTGCCATCTTTCAAGTAAGGAAATTCCGGCTCGCCATCATGCAGAAAGATGACGTTATGGTCACCACCGGCACAGGAACTACCACACCATTCTGTTCCCGGATAGGCAACAAACTCACCGTCTTTTGTTATCTCACGAATTAACTCAACGGTTTTATTCCAACGTTCAGTTGTAATATTGAAGTCGTTATGTGCGAACGCCAACACATCCAGACCGGTCACATCACGACCATAGGTCAGGTTATAGGTTGTTGAATTGGTGCCGACGGTATCTTCAGAGTGAACATGCAAGTCGGTGTAATAAATACGCGGAAAATCGATGTTTTTATCAACGGTCACATAGAAGGTATGTGCTTTGACGGCAGGATGATCGGACATAACAGCCGTTATTGCTAGCTCGCCAGCATTGTCGGTTGGTATGTCTTCCAGTAGCTGCACTGCCCAGCCTTCTTTCGGCAAGCTGATATTTTTTTTATAACACTCTTTACCGTCCAGAGTTGCAATCACTTGAATCTTTTCCGGACGTGACCAGCAGGTATTACCCCACTCATCTTCGGCACGAATCCGCAAAGGTATTTTTTCACCCTGCTTGACCAGACGTGAACCGGCCCATTGCAGCAAGGCTGGCGCACCCGGTTTTATATTAATGGTTAAATCAGGGTCAACCGCTGCGAAGCGTGAGGTACCCAATGGATCCGCATAGCAGCGGAACTTAAAAAATTCTTCTGTAAAGGTTTGTACTCGTGTACCCGGTCCACCAAAACGTCGGTCACCCAGACGAATAACAATTTGATCGCCTGCCTTTAGGTAGCCATCGTAAGTATCGACGATGACGGCTTTCTGAAAGGGCCGCTCATGACCTTTTTGATCAAAACGAACGGAAAGTTTTTGCACTGTCGCCGGACTTTGCCCCTCAAGTGTTGGTGCCGCATGGTATTCTGCTGAAACATAGTTCGCTGATTTTGGCTCGGTCGTTTGAAACAATTCCCAATCGGAATAAAAACGGAAGGTCGCTTTAAACCAGGAACCATCGGCCATCCCTGCTTGGCCCAATGTGTAAACAATAATGACTTCCTGCCACGAACCGGCAACCATCTCTTCAATATTACAACTAACCGAACCAAGAAAGGGCATGTCTTTGGTCTTCGCATACAGGCCTTTTGGTGCAGTGTAAGTATCACCCAATTTTGCTTTCAACTCGGCATCTGTCATTTTTTTCATGTATAAAACCTCATTACTTGTATTTTATTTTTTCTATAATTTTTGAATTTCTTTAAAGTCCTGCCCTAATCCCAATCACCTAATCTTTATATTCTGGGCAGACAGGCAAACATACGATGTTTTTACTCAATCGCCTTTGTGTTGCCCCGCCGCAGCGGCTGCGGCTTCTATTCGTTTCTTACGTCCGGCATTGATACTGACCCAGAAGGTGCGCACAATCACGAACACGGTAAGCGCCATGAGTACCATAGCTACGGGACGCTGAAAGAACATAAGCGGGTCATTCTCTGAAATAATAACTACCTGCTGCAGGGAGCGCTCCCATTCCGGTGCCAGGATGAAACCGATTAGGAATGCCACATAGGAGTAGTCGAACTTCCGCATAAAATAGCCAATAAAACCGAATATCAGCATAACGCCCACATCAAACATGGACGATTTGCCCAGGTAAGATCCCATAATGCAAGTGAACACTACGATTGGGTAAAGAATCATTGCGGGGATATCCACGGCCTTACAGAAATAACGCAAGCCGAAACGCCCGATCACTAACAAGAACAGACTGGCCAATAACAAACTACCGTAAATGCCATACATCAACTGAGCATTTTCCTTGAATAACAAGGGTCCCGGTTGCATACCGTGGATCATGAACGCCCCCATCAACATAGCGGCGGCGAGGTTACCAGGAATACCCAAAACAAATAACGGGATCAGGCTGGCCGCCACAACCGAGCTATTAGCAGACTCGGATGCCGCAATACCTTCCAGACTGCCCTTGCCAAACTCTTCCTTTTTCTTGGATCGCTTCATCGCCTGATCATAGGACATGAACGATGCAACCGGCGCTCCCAGCCCCGGCATGGCACCAACACCAATACCGATCAGGCTACCGCGCAATAAGGTCTTGGTATTGGCAAAAAATTCTTTAAACGTCAACAACCGATCTTCTAACTTCGCCGAGAACACGTTGGCAGCATGTGAGATGCCACTCTTGCCTGCAAACCTTTCCAGTTGCAGTATAATTTCTGAGAACGCCAGCAGACCAATAGCCACCGGAATCAGCGACAAGCCACTACCAAGTTGATAAATATCAAAGGTAAGCCTGGGCAATGCTGTAACAGGTTCGGTACCGATCAATCCCACCAGAATCCCGAAGCCGGCGGCCATCAAACCACGCGAAATAGACGTGGTTCCGATACCTGCGATGACTGTCAGAGCCACACAAATTAGGGCAAAAATTTCTGCCGGTCCCATGAACAAGGCAACTGCGGCAAGCGGTGCTGCGATCAGAATCAGCACTATCGTTGAGATAAAGTCACCGGCAACCGAACTATACAAAGCCATTCGTAATGCCTTTTCACCTTTTCCTTGTTGGGTGAGCGGATACCCATCCCAGGCGGTCGCCGCAGCCTCCGGTGTACCCGGTGTGCGCAATAATACGGCCGACACCGCACCACCGAAAAATGCACCCTTATTTAACCCCACCAGGAAACCGATGGCCGTAAGCGGCGTCATATAATAGGTAATCGGGATGAATAGCGCGATGGCCATGGGACCATTAATACCCGGAATGGCGCCAATCAGAACTCCGACGGCAACACCACCAAATAAGAACATCATGCTCATAGGTGAAATCGAATCCAGTAGACCCGCAATAATCATTTCCATAGTTTTTTTGTAATCCGATTCTTATGTTTAATTATTTTTTTAGTTTTATTATTCAAAAAGTTGAGGGCCCGGCACCGGTACGCCGAAGCCGTAACGCATAACGACATATAGCACCGCCGTCAGGATCACTGCCACCACTATCGACTGTGTCCACTTGCGATTACCGATGACGTACTGAAGAGTAATCAGGAAAGCAAACGATGCCAGTACATAGCCAATGTATTCAATCGCTACCACCAGTAAGACACTCGGAATCATGATGCTGGCGAGATGGTACAGGTTCACACGTCCGACCTGCGTGAAGCCGCCACCATTTTCCAGGTCTTCCGGAAATTCTCTTTCCTCTACCGGCATCGGCTTTTTCATATACAAAGCTATACCAATAAACGCCAGAGAAAGGCAGGCCATAAACAACATGACGCAGACTGAGACAATCGGCATAAGTGCCGGCGAAGCGCCGTAACCGGGATAAGCCGGTGTAAACTCTGGAATTGCCCAGGTAAGCAGCAATATAGAAAAGCCGACGATCACCAGGTAAGCAATCGTATCTCTTTTAATTCTTGTCACGTTTTTTCCTCTGTCACCCCGTTATAAGGCAGGAGCGATGCCACCGGATAGAATATAATCTCCGTTCCGATGGCCAATCTAAACCATACGGCCTATTTCATTTTCGCTTGCTTGCCGAAGGTTTCATTTAAATCCTTCACCATCTTGTCAGCATGTGCCTCTCCCCACTTAACCGGTCGCATCAACAAGTTACCAGTGATGAAGGTCTGTGTTTCTTTATCATTCGCCAGTTGATTTGCTGCAGCAAGAAGCTTGGCTTTAACTTTCTTATCCATACCTTTGGGTGCGACTAAAGCAACAATCATTTCTACCTGTTCGTCATACCCTTGTTCGCGCAAGGTGGGTACATCAGGAATTGGCGGTAGACGTTCACCAAGAGCCGCTGCAATCAACTTGATTGAGCCTGCTTCAACGTGTTTATAAAGGATAGCACCGACATAACCCACAACAGCATGACCACCGGTTACGGCCTTAATCACTGAAGGACCACCTTTGGATGGAATTAGCGATAACTTCACACCTTCCTTCCTGGCTATACGTGTCAGCGCATCGCGATCATCCGCACCGTGAAACATTGCAACCATGGCTTTATTGTTTTTCTTGTGCCATGCAAAGGCTTCTTTCAACGTGTTCCAGGGTTGGTCTTTTTTGGAAATGAAACCACTTGAGTTCAGCGCGACGAGAGTAAGGTAGTCGAAGTTCTCTGGTTTATAGCTCAACTTGGCATGATGTGGCGCATAGGTATATGCAGTCAGCGAGGTAATGCCGAGTGTATAACCATTCGGCTTGGCTCGACTTAGTGAAGTCGCCATGACAGTACCGTGTGCACCGGTCACGTTCTTAACATTGATGGGTTCGCCCAATATTTTACTCATTCGCTGACCCAAACCACGTGCCAGACGATCGATCTGTGCGCCTGGTTGGGTCATGGTCATGAATGTAATAGGACGGCTTGGAAATTCGGCTGCATTGGCACTGGTGAAGACCGCAACCAGCATGGTGCAAAGTACCAGATTAAATAATTTATTCATTTTATTCCTCCATGTTTCAAATTAACTTTAATTATTTTTGTTGCGTCGAGTATGCAGACAATGCACTATTAGATATGTCGTCCAGACGACAAATAATAAACTATTACAATATGGAATGTTTAATATGTAGAAATGTACCTTCAAATATGGATAAATAATAGTCATGCGTAAATCAGCAAATAATCAAATTCTAATATCAGTTGATACAAAAAGTTTAGATAAGTTAAAAACATATTCAACGTTTATAAAATTCGATAAAGGTGACTTTGTCTTTCAAGCTGGTTCTATTAAAAATAATTTTTATATATTAGTAAGCGGTCGTGTAAAACTTTATCGTGTATCGCCGTTAGGTAAAGAGGTGACTCAATGGTTTTGTTTTCCTGGCGAAGCATTTGGCCTTTCAGAGTTACAAGCAAATAAAAAAACTATTTATGCACAATGTAGTGAACCAAGTGAAGTTATTTCTATTTCTTTAACCTATTTTAAAAACTTCCTTAAACAACATCCAGATATAGCACAACAAATCATAGAGCAATTGTCCGTTCGCTTAAAAGTAGCGGGGGACACTTTACTTAATTTCACATCAGACGATGTTAAAACCCGATTAATAAAGTTAGTTGATCGTCTCAACATGCGTTTTGGAATTAAATATGAAAAAGGGGTACTAATTGACGTGCCATTAACACACAAAGAAATTGCTGACATGATTGGAGCGTGTCGGCAAAGTGTTACTACCGCGTTGGGTGAGTTAAAAGAATCAGGGGATATTCAAATAATGGGACACAAATTTTTTATCCCATCCCTTAAGATATTCGAACAACTGACTGATCAGAAAAAACACCTTCTATAAATTTAACAACATAACCAAAAACAATCTGGAGTGATTCAAACGTTGCATTGATCAGTGCTAAACTTAATGTTTATGTTAAAGTATATAAAAAAGAAAAGGACAAAAGAAATAGAATGAGTTTCTATCGCTTTTGTCCTAAAGGTTCCCAAGAGGATCTATTTTTATTATTATTTTTTAAATTTTATAAACATTGCCGAGGTCCATATTTTTGCATCATCAACCTGATGTGCAACAATATATACCGGACGATGTCCGTGCGGACCATTCTTCGGCGACACGTCAAAGTTGCCGGTTACTTCACGCGGTGCATCGGAGTCACTCATCCGCTCCATCGCCAGGAACATCTCCACACCGGGTAAATCTTTCTTCAAGCGTGCCGCCTCAAGTAATTCTGCTCCGGTAAATTCCCAGGTAAACGTTGGGCAATGAACGAATGGATTGCCTTTTAACGGGTCACCTACTTTCACATAACCATCAATCGTGCCTTCGATTTTTATCTGAGCGGTCGCCAGATGAGAAACATCCATCTCGATAGCATCAACGTCACCATAGGTGTCACTCTTGAAGCCAATCGTCGTGGCTGTTTCTCGCCAACACGTCTCTTCTTTGTGCTCGAAACCAAGACCTTCAAATTCATTAATGACTGCATTGATGATGGTGATCTTGCCTTTCCATACGGCCCAACGGTAACGATCTTTAATACGAGCACCACCCCAGCGGAAGCGAACCTTACGATCGGAATAGCCCAGTTCTTGTTGCAAATCACGTTTCCAAATTTCTCCATCTTGATCGTAGGCTATAATTTCATCCCAGCCTGCATCGCCCAGGAAACGATAATTTATCTGTGCAGCACCTTTGTGTTCAAACTCGTCGCCCATAATATGCTTGCCACACGTCGTTAAACCAAAGGTCCGTTCACCGGTTGAGGCAAAGGTATGCCGTTCACGTAAGGCAACACCAATAGCCTTACGCGATAAGGCGGGGGAAATAACGCCCGATATGCCCCCTTTAGTGCCAAACACCGCCGTGCCCGGCACACCACCACCGCAACGGCCCCGATGTTCATCTCCGGCCATACTCGCACCGATTTTGTAACCTCGTTCCATTGCATCTGCATACAACCAGCCAAAGTGACCCCAGGCAGAACCAATCTCGATTAATTTTTCTAACTCGGGATGATGCCAATCCATGATCGCACGACGACCGCCGACGTGAGGGGTTAGCAAATGCCCTTCTGGATCATGAATATAGGCCGCCCATAATTCTTCTAACGGCCAGGCACCTGGATTAGCAACAGTTGTACCCGAGTCTTCATTCCAGTCAACGGACCGCACGTGCGTACCATCTTTCAAATACGGAAACTCCGGTTCATCGTCATGCAGAAAGATGACGTTATGGTCACCACCGGCACAGGAACTACCACACCATTCTGTTCCCGGATAGGCTACAAACTCACCGTCTTTGGTAATTTCGCGAATTAACTCAACGGTTTTTTTCCAACGTTCAGTGGTAATGTTGAAATCATTGTGCGCAAAAGCAAGCACATCCAGACCCGTCACATCACGTCCATAGGTCAAGTTATAACTGGTGGAGTTGGTACCCACCGTATCTTCCGAATGAACGTGTAGATCGGTGTAAAAAATTCGTGGGAAATCCAGATCTTTATCAATCGTGACATAAAAAGTATGCGCTTTAACCGCCGGATGATCTTTCATGCTTGCGGTTACAATTAACTCACCAACTTTGTTCGTCGGCATATCTTCGATTAAATTAACCGACCAACCCTCTTTCGGTAAGGTAATCTCTTTGTCATAGCAATCTACGCCATCGAGTGTTGCTTTAATTTGTACTTTTTCAGCTCGACTCCAACAGGTATTGCCCCATTCGTCTTCTGCGCGAATACGTAGCGGTATTTTCTCACCTTGTTTAACCAGGCGTGAACCGGCCCATTGTAATAATGCCGGATGACCCGGTTTAATGTTTATCGTTAAATCAGGATCAACCGCGGCGAAGCGTGAGGTACCCAATGGATCCGCATAGCAGCGGAACTTAAAAAATTCTTCTGTAAAGGTTTGTACCCGCGTACCCGGTCCACCAAAACGTCGGTCACCCAGACGAATAACAATTTGATCACCTGCCTTTAAGTAGCCATCGTAAGTATCGACGATGACGGCTTTCTGAAAGGGCCGCTCATGACCTTTCTGATCAAAACGAACCGAGAGTTTTTGCACTGATGCAGGACTTTGTCCCTCTAACGTCGGGGCTGCATGGTATTCTGCTGAAACATAGTTCGCTGATGTGGGTTCAGTCGTTTGAAACAGCTCCCAATCGGAATAAAAACGGAAGGTTGCCTTAAACCAGGAGCCATCGGCCATTCCTGCTTGCCCCAGGGTATACACAATAATAACTTCCTGCCATGAACCGGCAATCATCTCTTCAATATTACAACTAACCGAACCAAGAAAGGGCATGTCTTTGGTCTTCGCATACAGGCCTTTTGGTGCTGTATAGCTGTCGCCTAGCTTGGCTTTTAACTCAGCGTCAGTCATCTTTTTCATGAATCTACCTCTATTATTTATTTACAAAAATTACTATTTATTCTTCGCATTATTACTTAGAACAAAAACTACAAGAAAATTTAGTTGGAAGCGTGGAGGTCGTTTTAACGACCTCTACATTTTTTACTGAAGATTAAAAAGGCCAAGGCACTGATGCATCCCAAACTGGCATACCTAATAATGCGTACCAGGGTGCCATTATCAAAATACCGTATGCAATTGCAATCAACACACACGCCCAGCCTGCTTTCGCATAATCAGTCACACTAAACTGGTCCGAACCATAGGCGATAACCGCTGCAGTAATTTGCGTTGGTAACAAATAAGCAAAGGTGTCGGTATCACAAACCAGTAAAGTGAATGCAACCGGATGCAAATTAAGTGCAGGCGCCATTGCAAATACAATGGGTGCTAACATCGCAATTGCAGCTACGTTAGATAACATACCGATACGAATGATGTGCGTGCCGACCATCATAATTAAAATGATCATCCACCACGAATGGCCTACCACCATGCCATGAATACCATCCGCCAGGAATCCGGCCAAGCCTGACTTAGTCATCGCTGCCGTCATGGTAATTGCGCCACCTAGTAACAGGAAAGTTCCCCAAATGGTTTTGGCTTGTACTTCATTCCATTTAAATGGAAATAATCCCGGCGTAAACAGCACCAGAATACCAACCAAACCGATGACACCCAGTTGATAATGATGCAATTCGTAAATTGGACTGCCTTTACCCATCATGAATAACAAGGCGATGATCACAAACACTGAAACCAACATCCACTCTGTGGTTGACATTTTACCCAGCGCTTTGTGTTCTGCAGCAATCTTTGCATGCCCACCAGCTAGTTGAATGCCGGCTGTTTTAAAGTGATACCGAACCCACCACTGAGTCAACACAAACATTCCAAGGTATGGAAATTGAAGTAGCATCCAGTCTAAATAACCTAAACCCTCAAAACCTCCATTCGAAAAGATACCCAACATAATTAAATTAGGTAAATGTGCGGTTAAAATAAATACCCCACAAATCATCGTGCCATAAACCAGCGATTGAATAATAATCGCTTTCTTCGCTTCATTCTCTTCCGGTGTATCACCTAATAAATTAGTAATACCTTTTACAATCGGTAGCAACGTTGCTGCCCGTGCGTTTGCGGCAGGAATTAAGAATGCGAGCACGATGTTGACAAAAAACATGCCCCAGATAACCCGGCCAACATTGGAAGCTTTGATTTTATCCAGGATACCGAGTGCGATACGTCGATCCAGCTTGAGTAGCTGCATAACCGCACCAATTAAGAATGCAAACAAACACAACCAAACCACATGCTTGGTAAAACCAGAGAAAACAATATTCATTGGTGGTACCAATTTGCCTTTTTTCTCTATCCAAGGAATGCCATGGGTAAGAATTAGCAAAGTGGGAACCGATATCCCAGTAATTCCAACAGGTAATGCTTCTGATACCCACATGATACTGGCCCAAACCACTACGGCAAGTACTGCCATGCCATTTTCATTTAGGCCTTCAGGTCGAGGAAAGACCCATAAAATAAGTGCAAATAGTATCCAGGCTGCAAAGAACCCGGCTATTACTCGTGTAGGATTCTTTCCGCTCGCTTCAATATTGCCAACTAGATATTGAATAACGCCCCCCTGTGCTGCCGATGTATTCATACTTACCTCCGGTTCTTATTAGTGTGTGAGTAGAGTATTGTTTATGCAATTTCTAACATTTGTACTCAATAAATTTATTCTCCTAATTGTGTTTGTAATATGGCCTGCTTCCTTGTATAAATCTGTCAGCCAGCTGACAAAGTAACGTTAGCTTATAACTACATTAGAATTTAGCGATATACATTCACTATGATCGACACATCCAAGCTATCTCTTCAATCCTCAAACTTTTTAAGTAAATTGTCGTTCTCAGAACGTAATGACTTATTAAAAATTGCGGAAGAACATTATTTCTCAAAGTCTGAATTAATTTTTCGAGCCGGAGTAGATTCAGACTATGTATACATACATAAAACGGGGCAGGTAAAAATTTACGAGTTATCATCGCAAGGTAAAGAAGTTATATTATGGTTTTGTTTTCCGGGAGAAGTATTTGGTTTAACTGAAATTACTCGCGGCGCTAAACGTTCGGTCTATGCACAAGCATGTACACGTTCTCGAGTTTATTTGATTCAGCGTGTTGCCTTTAATGATTTTTTAACCCGACATCCTAATGCAGCCATGGCTATTATTGATTTACTCTCAACCCGTCTACGTGGTTTGTCTGATATGTTATCAAACCTTACTTCTGATGATGTAACATCACGCATAATAAAATTACTCATTCGTCTG
>Ga0316206_1001210_pt1 | contig 24807 bp, 25 predicted proteins | sample 6monthpyrite_MG_FD_204942 | JGI IMG/M metagenome (GOLD analysis project Ga0316206, IMG submission 204942) | Microbial mat bacterial communities from mineral coupon in-situ incubated in ocean water Damariscotta River, Maine, United States -... | ecosystem: Environmental > Aquatic > Marine >... | reverse complement strand
AATCAGTTAGATTTTTTCTTCGTCAGGCTTTTGCTTCGTATAAGCCTTCCCTGGCGCACCTGCCGGCCCCGCATCCCTGCGGGTCGTTAACCGAGCTGCGAATGTGCGTTTAGCACATTCGGTCTCGATATCTTTTAGGGGAATCAGTTAGATTTTTTCTTCGTCAGGCTTTTGCTTCGTATAAGCCTTCCCTGGCGCACCTGCCGGCCCCGCATCCCTGCGGGTCGTTAACCGAGCTGCGAATGTGCGTTTAGCACATTCGGTCTCGGTTAACCCTTTTTCATTAAGTCGAAAAATTCACTATTGGTTTTAGTACGTGACAAACGCTCCAGCATAAATTCAATTGCTGAGGTTTCATCCATTGGGTGCAACACTTTACGCAGCACCCACATCATTTGCAGCTCATCTGCATCGGTCAGCTTCTCTTCACGACGCGTACCCGAGCGGTTGATGTTAATACCTGGATAGATTCGTTTTTCAGTGATCTTACGGTCCAGATGAATTTCAGAGTTACCGGTACCTTTAAATTCTTCGTAGATAACTTCATCCATCTTAGAACCGGTATCCACCAGAGCAGTTGCAAGAATCGTTATGCTGCCACCCTCTTCAATATTACGCGCAGCACCAAAGAAACGTTTTGGTCGATGCAATGCATGGGCATCAACACCACCGGTTAACACTTTACCCGAAGAGGGAATCACCGTGTTGTACGCACGAGCCAAACGCGTAATTGAATCTAATAAGATCACCACGTCTTTTTTATGTTCAGCTAAACGCTTGGCTTTTTCGATAACCATTTCAGCGACCTGCACGTGGCGACTGGCGGGTTCATCAAAGGTCGATGACACCACTTCTCCGCGCACCATACGCTGCATTTCCGTTACTTCTTCCGGACGCTCGTCAATCAATAAAACAATTAAGTAACATTCTGGATGATTGGCGGCAATTGACTGAGCCAGATTACCCAGCAACATTGTTTTACCGGCTTTTGGCGGCGATACAATTAAGCCACGCTGCCCCTTACCTATCGGGGAAACCAGATCAATAATTCGGCTAGTAATATCTTCCGAGCTGCCATTTCCACGTTCTAATGTTAAGCGTTGTTCAGGATGCAGCGGCGTTAAATTTTCAAACGCAATTTTATTTTTAGCATGTTCTGGTGGATCAAAATTAATCGTGTCCACTTTAAGCATCGCGAAGTAACGCTCGCTATCTTTAGGTGGTCTGATTTTACCCGCCAGGGTATCACCGGTTCTTAAACCAAAGCGCCTAATTTGGCTGGGTGATACATATATATCGTCGGGACCGGCCAGGTAAGAGCCTTCAGCCGATCTTAAAAACCCGAACCCATCCTGAAGTATTTCCAGCACACCATCACCAAATATATCTTCACCGCTTTTCGCGTGAGCTTTGAGTATGGCGAATATAATATCTTGTTTTTTAGCTCGAGCTAGATTTTCCAGCTTCATTGATTGAGCAATTTCAACAAGGTCGGCGGGGGCTTTTTTCTTTAATTCAGTTAGATTCATAGTAGGGATTTTTTTATTGGAGGATTGAGATTAGATAAAATATAGGTTAGTAAAAATTAATTTTATGGTTTAAAAAAAATTGATTTTATTGACTTGGTTTAATTTTAATTGACTTATATTGTTTGGTTTTTTAATCAAACTTGATTACGTTTGACTTGTCTCGACTAAGAGTTTGTCGATTTATTAAGCTGACTTTAGCATACAAAACCCAGAACGTCTACTTTTTAAGCAAGCGTTCCCGATTTTATTCATTAGCCTGCTATTTTTAAATATTACTGTCTAAAAAGGCCGTTAGCTGTGATTTTGATAATGCGCCAACTTTCGTTGCTTCGACTTCACCATTTTTAAACAGCATTAAAGTCGGAATGCCGCGAATACCAAATTTGGGGGGGGTTCCCGGATTTTCATCAATATTCAATTTAGTGATTTTAACCTTGCCATCATAGGAACCGGCAATTTCTTCGAGTATGGGCGCAATCATCTTGCATGGCCCACACCATTCTGCCCAGTAATCAACCAGTACGGGCACATCAGAATTTAATACATCACTTTCAAAACTGTCATCAGATACATGAACGATCTCACTCACAGTATTTAACCTCCGGGTTAGGATTTCCCCTGTCCATTGTATCTATAAGGTTAGGCGCAAATTAATTGCGTTTTAAACAACTTATATCTCAATTTAAAGACGGGTAGTTTATTATTGGAATTGGTAGGAACCATCTTAGCTAAGTTTACAGATTTGTACAGTCCGGCCGCATACTATATGCTTAGGCAATGAGCACACACTTAACTGATCAAAGATTTGATCAATATAAATTACCTGAGTCACTTCTGCAAGGATTGAATCAGGCGGGTTTTCAACTTTGCACACCGATTCAAGCGGATAGCCTTCCGATTTTACTCGATGGCCATGATGTGGCGGGGGAAGCGCAAACGGGCACCGGCAAAACCATTGCCTTTCTGGTGGGCGTTTACAACAAGCTATTAACTGAACCGGCGCCAGAACATCGCAAACCGAATCAGCCCCGCGCATTAATACTCGCTCCCACCCGCGAACTGGCTATTCAAATCCACAAAGACGCAGAGCTTATCGGTAAAAACACCGGCCTTAAACTGGCCTTAATTTATGGTGGCACCGGCTACGAACAGCAGCAAAAATCCATTACCGATGGTGTCGATATCCTTATTGGCACACCGGGGCGCTTAATCGACTTTTTTAAGCAGCACATTTACAACCTTAAAATGGTGCAGTCTCTGGTGCTGGATGAAGCAGATCGCATGTTTGATTTAGGCTTTATTGACGATATTCGCTATTTAATTCGACGCTGCCCCGAACCGGCCCAGCGCTTAAACATGCTGTTTTCAGCCACCCTGTCTTTTCGAGTGCAGGAGCTGGCTTATGACCTGATGAATGCCCCCAGGCACATTAAAATCCAATCTGAAAACCGCACCGCCGATAAAATTGAGGAGCGGATTTACTACCCCGCCAACGATGAAAAAATCCGTTTATTAATTGGCCTGATTCAAAAAGAACAGCCCACTCGCAGCATCGTTTTTGTTAACACCAAACGCGTAGCCGATAATATCAATGCCTGGCTAACCGGTAATGACATGCCGCCATCAATACTATCTGGCGATGTACCTCAGAAAAAACGCCAGAGTTTACTGAAAAAATTTCAGGATGGCGAAAGCAAAATTCTGGTGGCCACCGATGTCGCGGCACGTGGATTACACATTCCCGAAGTCAGCCATGTGTTCAATTTTGATTTGCCACAGATGGCAGAGGATTACGTACACCGTATTGGGCGCACCGCCCGTGCTGGCGCTTCTGGCATCGCCATTAGCTTTGCCTGCGAAGACTACGCCCATTATTTGCCCGAAATTGAAGACTATATTAGCCATAGCATCCCCAGCGATTCAGTGTCTGCTGAACTATTAGTCGAGATTAAACCCAAAGCACACGTTGAACGCTATGGCGGACAAAACCGCAAGCATGGGAGTCGGCCAGGCAATCGAAGTGGCAACCGCAACCAGCAGGGTAGCCGCCACCATAACCGTAACCATAGCGGAAACAATCAACATCATTCGCATCAGGCAAAAAAGGCGACATCAGATAATTAAATTTAATACTTCCTTATTAGACCCAATGATCGACTAACACACCTACCTACTGTGATTTTCGAAATCGCTCTTTATCTGATTCTTGGCGCCTGTGTCGGTATACTTGCCGGGCTGCTGGGTGTCGGTGGCGGCTTGATCATTGTGCCCATACTGGCGACCATATTCATTAGCCAGGGCTTACCTGCCGATCTTATTATGCATCTGGCGCTGGGCACGTCCCTGGCGAGCATTTTATTCACCTCAATTTCATCTGTTTATAGCCACCACCAACATCAGGCCGTGAGCTGGAGCCGTGCTGCGAAACTCACTCCGGGCATTCTGCTTGGCGCATGGCTCGGTGGTTTAGTAGCGGGCATACTCAGCAGTGATATTTTAAAGCCCATTTTTGCGATATTTGAGTTACTGGTTGCGGCCTATATGTTGTGGGGCACCAAAGCTCAGGCCCACAACATTCAACCCTCCCTGATTAATTTCAGCAGCAGTGGCGCCATCATTGGGTTTATCTCATCGATAGTCGGCATAGGCGGCGGCAGTCTCACCGTACCCTGGCTTTTGTGGCATGGCAGCAGCATCCATAAAGCCATTGCCACTTCTGCCGCCGTAGGCTTCCCTATTGCCTTTGGCGGCGCCCTCAGTTATTTATATTTCGGCTGGAATCACTCCGGGCTCCCGACTTACTCTGTGGGATTTATTTACCTGCCCGCTCTGGCTGGCATCGTGATTAGCAGTGTATTTTTTGCACCGCTAGGGGCTAACTGGGCACATAAACTGGATGTGAAAAAACTCAAGCGAATATTTGGCTTTTTGTTAATTGGTCTGGCGATCTATTTGATATTCAGTGGTTAGTCAACTAACCGGTTTAGGCATTTTTAAAATTAAAAAACACAAACCCAATTCAAACTACTTCACCGCCTTTCCAACCTCTTTCAATGATCGAGCCGGCTTTTTCGGCGCGCTTTTCATCCCCGATTGATAACGCAACGGATATAACACTTCGGTCAGTTTAATCACTGCATTAATATACAACTGCTTAGGGTAGCGATTGCAATGGCGCTGCAACCAGCCCTGTGATTCAGCAAAATCCGACTCGCCTAAAATATGATAGGTATTGGGCATAATGACATTAAACGCAGTGAGGTAGCCTATGGTCCAGTCGATAAAATAATCCTGTTGCTGTCCACTTTTCATCGATTTCAAATAGTTTGCACAACTTTGTGCACCGGCGCCATACACCGCATAGCCGCCTTCAAAATCACGCGCCATTGCCAATGTAAAACATTGCCAGAGTAAAATACCAATCAGCATAGTGCTTTTCATATTTATCACTTATCGTTTTATTAGGTTTATGCTCAAAGCATAGTCGCTGATCAGGTTTAGTTCGAGCTTGATTTAAAATAAAAATAAGATTAGTGTCTAATTATAAAATCAATCGGCTCGCCTATGCAAAAACCCGAACTCAAAATCACGATTCTTAGCGACTATATTTGCCCATTCTGTTTTATCGGTGACCTGCGCTTAAATGTGTTACGCGAAATTTATGATGTAAAAGTTAACTGGTGCTTTGTCGAAATACATCCGGAAACACCAGGCGCCGGGCACTCTATAAAAATGTTGAATTATAGCGATGAAGTTTGGGATGAGATGTCTAAAAATTTACTGCAACTCGCCAATGAAGAAGGCATCACTCTGTGCGAACAAACCATCACCACCAATTCTCGCAAGGCTCTGTTACTGAGTGAAGCCGTGAAGTCTCTGGGTGCTGATGTGTTTTACCCCTTACATGAACAATTATTCAGCGCCTATTTTATCGAGGGGAAAAACATTGGCGATGAAGCTGTGCTACGCGATATTGCCAAACAAAATCATATTCCTGAAAATGTGGTCAATCAGGCCTGGAGTGATGAGTTTGCAAATGGCCCACCTGATTCCGTACCGGCCAAGCTGTTAACCTACTTACAATATGCCGGCGCAATACAGGCAAAAAGTGTTCCCTGCCTTATTATTGGTGACCAAATGCTCAACGGGGTTGTCACTCGTCAAAAACTTCTGAATGCGGCAAAAAAGATGACGGATGCAGGATGAAAACTCGCACTTTCTAAGCTAGGCTTAAGGTCTGATTAAACTTAAACCACATACTTATGGATTTCCCAAACAGCGAATTCTGGAATTACTCCTCACAAATATGGACATTGCCCGAGGTCGAAGCAACTTGTTTAGCGTTACAGAGCGATAACGATGCCGACATTAATCTGCTGCTGTATTGCTGCTGGATGGGTGGGCAAAATTTGTGCCTGAACGATGATGATTTACAAACTTTACTCGACACCATTCAACCCTGGCAAACCATTATTAAGCCCCTGCGTGAATCACGTAAAATGATGCAACAACAAACCATTGCCATGTCCGCCAAGCTGAAAGATCAAACCATTACACACATGAACGAAATGGAACTCAACGCAGAACACATGGCACAACTGGCACTCGAAAAAGCCCTGAAGCCTGAAACTATGCCCCCCTGCAACACGCCAGGCGAAAACCCATCGGGCGACATAGATTGCAGTCTGCGCAATATAAAAACCTACATCAATACGCTTGACGGCCTATCATCCGCTGAAGAGATCATGCCACAAATTAGTCAGCTGCTAGGCGCTATTTTTCAGGATGAAGAGGCTGTGCAAATGGCCATGATGGGTTCCGCTTAATTTTAACGACAAGGCTTGGTTTAGTTAATCGCTACCCTCTTCTATTCCCAGCATCGCGTCTTTTAATTCTTCGGTAACCGGCTCCTCTCCCAACCACACCGACAATAGTGCACGATTAAAATCAGCACCTTCGATATTGCCTTTCACCTCACCTTTTATGGTCACTCGCGTGCCCTGTTGCGGAATAAAGTCTAACAAAACCACTTCCCCCTTATGCAAGTCTGAAAACATCGCATTAAACTGCTGCAAGCGATCTTTTACTGCCGCAAATAATTTTTCATCGACATTTTCTTCAAACCCTTCTACCCAGGCATCAGTGAGCTTTTTCTTTTCCACTTCATCATAAAGAAAGTGCATAACAACTCGATTAGCTGATGTAGCGCTTAAAACTTTAACCGCCTCATTTTGCTTTTCCGGCAAATACAATGCACCAACATAGATTTTAAAAAAGAATTTTGTACGAATACCCGCACCGTTTAATTGCAGACTCTGATTTTCGACTGTGATTTTTTCATCCAGTTTAACATCAGCAATTTCACGAGCGCTAACCGTTGTACTTAAACTTAAAAATACAAAAAGGCTTATTACAATCTGGAAAAGACGTTGTGATTTTTTCATTCGTTAACACCCTGTTATTTGATTTAATTCACTATACTACTGCAGGTGTAAAACTCAAAATTTTAATATCTGGAAAATTAAGCATACCCTCTTTAAAAAGGGTATGAGGTAATGACACTGACTTAAACGTAAATAAACGCAAATGTTTGTGTTGACGCCTACGGCACACTACACGCCATTTTTTTATTTGCGTTCATTTGCGTTTTCTTTTACTTTTAATTGACCTTAAGTAAGGACTATTCGGGCATGGGGATATTCTTGCTTTTGAACTCAAATCTCCCCCCAACCCCTCTTTTTCAAAGAGGAGAGCCAGAAGGAGATGGTGCTAAAATGTGAGCTTAGAAGATGACCCGCAAAGATGATCCTCTTGGAGAGATATCCAGGGTGAGAACTGACACCACATAAAAATAAACATTTGAGCTTATTTACTTTGCGCAGACCAGGCTAAATCTAACTGCTTCGCCGCACGCACTTCATCCAGACGGTTAACCGGCATGGTGTAAGGTGCATTGTGTAGCATATCCGCATCGGTTTCGGCTTCCTGCTGGATTTCCACTAACGCGTCAACAAACCCGTCCAACATCTCTTTGGCTTCTGATTCTGTAGGCTCAATTAATAAACACTCCGGCACTAATAAAGGGAAGTAAGTTGTGGGCGCATGGTAGCCTTTATCTAACAACCGTTTTGCAAAATCCATCGCACTCACATTTAATTCTTTGGCCTGTTTTTTCAGCGTAATAATAAATTCGTGAGAAGCATAACGATCAGGAATAGCCGCTTCAAATCCCCGTGCTTTTAATTGTGTCATCATGTAGTTTGCATTTAATGTAGCAAACTCAGCCACCCGGCGCATGCCTTCTGCACCCAACAAACGCATGTAAATGTAAGCGCGCAATAACACGCCGGCATTACCCATAAAGGCAGACATGCGACCAATGGTTTGCGGGCAATCTTCCTCAGTCAACCAGCGATAATGCTCGTCTTCTTTTTCTACCACCGGTAAAGGCATAAACGGTTTTAAACGCTCCGCCACACCGATCGCACCGGAACCCGGACCACCACCGCCGTGAGGCGTTGAAAATGTTTTATGCAGATTAGAGTGAATAACATCAAAGCCCATATCACCCGGACGAATTTTTCCGAGAATAGCATTTAAGTTGGCTCCATCGTAATAAAGTAGCCCGCCTGCATCGTGTACCAGTTTGGCAATTTCTTCAATTCTGCGCTCGAATACGCCAAGCGTTGACGGGTTTGTTAACATCAAACCCGCAGTTTGAGGACCAACAGCCGCTTTTAATGCATCCACATCCACATCCCCACTCGGCAAGGTAGGGATTTCTTTTACTGTAAACCCGCACATCGTTGCCGTAGCTGGGTTCGTACCATGCGCCGCATCCGGCACTAAAATTTCACGGCGCTCGGTGTCACCATTAGCATCGTGATAGGCACGAATCATCGCCACACCCGCAAACTCACCCTGCGCACCGGCCATTGGCGTTAAAGAAAATGCAGCCATGCCGGTAACATCACAAAGCATTTCCTGCAGCTCATGCATGCAAGCTAAAAAGCCCTGCGAATTTTGTTCGGGGGCCAATGGGTGACGCGACAAAAAACCCGGCAACATCGCTAAAGAATTACACACCCGCGGGTTGTGTTTCATGGTGCAAGAACCCAGCGGATAAAAGTGCGTATCGATGCTGAAGTTTTTTTGCGACAGAGATGTGTAGTGACGCACCGCCTGCATTTCTGAAACCTCCGGTAAACCCGGTGCATCAGTTCTTAATAGTTCAACAGGGATATCAGTAATCGCTACATCATTCATAGTTGAATGAATTTTAGTTTTACGGCCTTTGGCTGAGTGCTCAAAAATTAACATATTTTTCTCTTTAACTTTATACCCTGATTTTTTATTCAGGAATTTACAATCTTTATTTAAGTGCGTCAGTTAATGCCGCAGCCAGTATTTCAATATCTTCCGCAATGCGTAATTCCGTTGCACAAACCAGAATACAATTTTCAAATTGTGGGTAGTCTTTTAACGAATATGCATTAGATAAATCGTAACCCGCCAAAATATTTTGATCGGCCAGTTTGTTTAACACGTCTTTTGATGATTGATTTAAACGCAACACCACTTCATGAAACCGTGGTTGATCAAACACCACATCCACTCCGTTAATCGCAGATAACTTTTCAATCATTAATTGTGTATTTTGATGACAACTTATTGCGGCCTGCTTTAAGCCTTCAGGTCCTAACAGGCTCATGTGAATCGTCGATGCGGTAACAACTAAACCTTGATTAGTGCAAATATTTGAAGTCGCTTTTGAACGTCGAATATGTTGCTCACGCGCCTGCAGCGTTAATACAAACCCTTCTCGGCCTTCCTGATCAACGGTGCGCCCAACAATGCGTCCGGGCATTTGTCTAACAAAGGCTTTTTTACAACACATAAAACCATAATACGGTCCACCGGATGACATCGGTGCACCTAAAGGCTGACCATCACCCACCGCAATATCTGCACCGTTTTCACCCCATTGTCCGGGCGGTTTCAATAACGCCAAACTTAGCGGATTAACCACGGCAATTACCACAATATTATTGGCATGTGCCCAGTTGGTCATAGCATCGACATCTTCCAAAGTACCAAAGAAATTGGGCTGCGAAATAATCATCGCAGTGATATCTTCACCACTAAATTTTTCCAGCGCAGCCATCGATGTTTTGCTGCTAGCAAGGTCAAATTCGATATCGATTAATTCTAAATTTTGATGCTTAACGATAGTGTGAGTTACGTCTTTATAAACCGGATTTAAAGATCGTGGCACTAAAACTTTACGCGACTTAGATTTACGATTAGCACGCACCGCCATCAACGCTGCTTCTGCTACCGCCGATGCCCCGTCATACAATGAGGCATTTGATACATCCATAGCGGTTAATGCCGTCATCATACTTTGAAATTCGTAAGTCAGCTGCAAGGTACCCTGAGAAGCTTCTGCCTGATATGGTGTGTAAGCTGTGTAGTATTCGCCGCGCGTCGTGATTTGCCAAACCGCTGCGGGAATATGGTGATCGTATGCACCGGCCCCCATAAAACACAATGGCTGTCCGTCATCGGCGGCACGATTTTGCATTAAGCGATTAATGCCCATTTCGTTTAAGCCCGCAGGCACTTTTTGCAACGCATCTATTTTTAAATGCGAGGGGATTTCATCAAATAAATTTTCAATGCTGTCGATGCCGATGGCAGATAACATTTCTTTTATTTCGGTTTCGGTATGAGGTACAAAAGGCATGTTTTATTACTACTTTAGATTATTAATATTTCACTAATTTTTCGTTATCGCCGATGACGATAAACTTTATCGAATCATTAGTGAATATTTTAAAAAATATGTCCTGCTGTGAAACTAGTCACTGCACTCAGCTTCGTAGCTGCTCGCATCCATCAACTGTTCGATATCATCTTCATCAGTTGGCTTGATTTTAAATATCCAACCGTCATCATAAGAAGATGAATTAATCATTTCCGGCTCATCAACCAATGCCTGATTAGTATCAACCACTTCGCCACTAATCGGCATATAAATGTCTGATGCCGCTTTTACTGATTCAACTACACAGCAAGCTTCACCCTGGGTGATACTTGAATCCACTTCAGGTAATTCAACAAAAACAATATCACCCAATGCTTCCTGTGCATGATCGGTTATGCCGATAGTTACTGTGCCATCATCTTCTAAACGCACCCATTCATGTGATGCGGTATAACGTAACTCTGTTGGTATTTCACTCATATTAATCACCTTTTATTACAATTTTTTATTTTTAGTTTTTGTCATTACTTGCTGCCATTGCATGCTGTTATCACATGCTAAATCACAAAAATTAAGTTCAGTTACTTACTGTAGTTTATTATAGCCATTTCATCTGCTCGATTAAACAACAATGAAGTACTACGACTTATATACAAGATTTGCCTTCACGGAAAAACACCGGCTTAACCACTTTAGCTTTTAATAACTTACCCCGCACTTCAACCTCACAGGCATCACCAACGTCCATCGGTACACGCGCAATTGCGATTGCCTGTTTTAAACTTGGCGAAAAAGTGCCGGAAGTAATCTCGCCTTCACCGGCAGCGCAAATTACTTTCATATGACCCCGTAAAACGCCTTTGCCGTCCAGCACCAAACCCACGAGCTTCTGTTTTACACCCGCGGCTTTTTCCGCGGCAATTTTTTCGCGACCAATAAAGTTTCGATCTTCTGGCGCCCAGGCAATCGTCCAGCCTAAGTTTGAAATTAACGGTGATGTGGTTTCATCCATATCAGTGCCGTATAAATTCATCCCCGCCTCTAAGCGCAGAGTATCTCGAGCACCTAAGCCAATAGGCTTAACACCCTCTTGCGCTAGCGCCTCCCAAAATGCTGGTGCTTCAGATTCGGGCAACATAATTTCAAAGCCATCTTCACCGGTATAACCGGTGCGGGCCACAAACCAGTCACCCGATGCGACACCGACAAAACGCTTTAGCTCTGACGCGGCCTGACTCACATCTAGTGGCAATGCAGACAATGCTTTTTCAATAGCATTCGGCCCCTGCACGGCTATCATCGCCAGCTCGGGGCGCTCAGTCACACTCACGTTAAAGGCCGTTGACTGTTTATTAATCCACGCCAAATCCTTATCACGTGTGCCCGCATTTACGACCATACGAAACCATTGATCGTTCATATAATAGACGATCAAATCATCAATCACACCGCCATTTTCATCCAGCATAGCACTGTATAATGCCTTTCCAGCTGATTTTAATTTTGCCACATCATTGGCCAGCAGATATTGCAAAAAGGCCGTCACTTTCTCACCTTCCAAATCCACCACGGTCATGTGAGATACATCGAACATACCCGCATCGGTGCGCACCTGGTGGTGCTCTTCTACTTGTGAGCCATAATTAATGGGCATTTCCCAGCCAGCGAAATCGACGATTTTGCCACCGTGGTTTTGATGATTTTTAAATAAACAGGTATGTTGACTCATAACAAAAGGCTCTCCAGTTAAAGAAACCCCCTCTGTCCATGGTACCTGAGAGATTGACGTAGCAATGTTTGCTGCGCGTCCCCTTCGGTGGGCCGACGTTTGCGGCCGCTCTCCAGAGTCAATTGCCAGATCGAAAAATTGTGATCTGATCGGGAAGCTGTAGTCCTTTTACCTGAGCGTTTCCGGGCGGTTGCGCCTTCGGTGCCTGCCATTTTATACCCTAAAGAACCGGTTTAAATGAAAGATCTCTCCCACAGCTTCGAGCGATGCTAAGTGCATGGCTAAAATTGAGGGCATACTATAAACCAGTTGCAGGCGAATTACCATCGATGATCATGGGTGCCCTGCAATCAAGCAGCGCCCACATATGAAATTGTATAAGCGTTTGTATTTTCACATAAAATCTGGGATTATCTAGCCTATAACACAATTTTTCAACAAAAACATAGCTCACAAATATGGACTGGTTAAACGAAGACAAACTCATTAGCTCACTAAACACCTTCAGTGACAATCCGTTTTATCAGGCCATTATTATATTATTAGCCAGCCTGTTACTGGCGCGATTTTTTAACAGTATTCTCAGTAAGCTCATTCTGAAAATTGCTGATAAAACCAAAACCAATTTAGACAATCAGATCATTCATATCAGCCGCCCAACGGTCAGCAACAGCATTATTCTGATTGCACTGGGCCTGTCCAGCAAATTGACATTTCCCGTACAAACCGGCGACATAGCATCACAATTCCTTTATACCTTTGCCTTGTTAGTCTGGGCTTTATTCTTTATTCGTCTCAGCCGAATTTTGCTCACCCATTTCAGCCACAACGAACATAACCTGCCACTGGTCACGCGTCAGACCCTGCCCCTGTTTCAAAACTTATCCATCCTCATTATTTGTGGCCTGGTTATTTATTTTATTTTTATTTTGTGGAATATCGACATGACTGCCTGGCTGGCCTCTGCCGGTATTGTGGGTATTGCTGTTGGCTTCGCCGCTAAAGATACACTCGCTAATTTATTTTCCGGCGTATTAATTCTTGCCGATGCGCCCTATAAAATTGGCGACTATGTGGTGCTCGACACTGGTGAGCGTGGCATGGTTACCCATATTGGCATTCGTAGCACCCGCATGCTCACCCGCGATGATGTGGAACTCACTATTCCTAACTCTATAATGGGCACCACTAAAATCATTAACGAATCGGGTGGCCCGTATAAAAAGTTTCGGATTCGGGTGAGTATAGGTGTGGCATATGGGAGTGACATTGATCAGGTGAAAAAAATTTTATTTGATGTCGCGATGGCCGAAGAAAAAGTCTGCGCCAATCCGGAGCCCAGAGTTCGCTTTAGAAATTTTGGTAACTCCAGTTTAGATCTGGATTTACTATGCTGGGTAGAAGATCCATCGCTACGCGGACAAGTCGTTGATGTTTTATTAACGACCATTTATAAAACATTTAATACAAACAATATTGAAATTCCTTATAGCAAGCAGGATTTATACATTAAAGAATTCCCTAAGGATAATTGATGCCCCCGAACCAATAGCAATAATCATTATATAAACATAAACAGATAAGCCTCCATACTTTAGCTTATTCAATTGCAGCCCCGTACTTTTACCGTTCTCATAAATTAGACCTTCAATATTCAATCAAGCTTTTACCAATCGGCGTCGGCCTTTATTTTAAATTCAACTATATATTTAACGTCATCATGTTTATTACATTTTTTAGAGAAAATGAATGCCATATAAAATCTCTCCCGCCCCGTCCACTCATACCTTGTCAATTCCCGTACTGGCCACCCATGCCCTGGCTCTTTTCCTGATTTTTTTTAACGCACTAGCAGATGAGATTTTAACGGGCCAGGAAAGCCTTGAGTTTCACGGTTATTTTCGTGCCGGGCTAGGCATGAGCGAGTCGGGCGCCACTCAGGCCAGATTTCAAGCTCCAGGGGCACGAAGTAGCTATCGTTTAGGCAATGAACCCGATACGAATATAGAATTACAGCTCAGTTACAATTACAAAGTCGGCCAATCTGAACTTGATAACAGTTATGTGCGCGGTGTGTTTATGCTGGATGGCTATCAACCTCACGGCCAAACCAATGATTTTACTATTTCGCATCTTGCTCAGGGATATTTGAGTTTTAATGCATTTTTTAATAACGACATTAAACTCTGGCTGGGGCGACGTTATTATGAACGAAAATCTATTCATATTTTAGATTACACCTGGCTTAACCCGGGACAATTTTCACAGGCTGGTCTGGGTATTGAAGATATATCAACCGGCACCGCAAATATGAATGTGGCATTGTTTCGTTATGAAGATACTTTTGATATCAGCGGCACAGCTTTTTTGCTTAACAGTACGAGACTCGACACCCGCTGGCATGACTTAAATATAAGTGACAATCTTAAATTAACGCTCTGGGCTGATTTAACCCTGCGCCATGAACTCACCACATCCAGTTACGCCAACCAATCAGGCTATGGGCTGGGGGGCTGGCTGGACTATGATGCATCAGCGACAAAAAACACCACTGTGCTCATCTACCAGATCGGCTCAAGCATCAATCAGGGCAATTATAACCCTAAGCCTGTTCGCGAAGACTTGGGCTGGGACCTGGAACATGCCACATCATTTGAATTCAGTAATACGCTTACTTTTGAGCCCGAATCTGATTACGCAGTTCAATGGGCAGTACTGTATCGTCACGAAGATCATGGGCTAGCTGGCAACTCAAAACTAGACTGGTATAACACCGGGGTCAGGCCCATTATCTACTTCAGTAGACATATGAACATTGCATTTGAAGCGGGGTTTGATCGCATTGAAGACGATATAAACAATCTAAATGGCTCACTTTCCAAGTTCACCACCGCCCTGCAGATTTCAGCAGATCGGGGATTCTTCAGTCGTCCCGTTATGCGCTTCTTTGTCACTTTTGCTGACTGGAGTGATGATTTTAAAGGTTTGATTGGCAACACGCCTGGTGACGCCCCCTATGCGAATGAAACACAAGGCTGGTCCATTGGCGCACAGGCAGAGACCTGGTGGTAAGAGGGAGGGTGGCAAGAGGGATAATAAGGTAGCAATGATTCAGCCTGAGGCTTCTGGCTCTTTCTTATTTGTTTGTGTCCAGAACAGTCCGCACACATTGTAACAACTGCAGTGAATTGTACGGTTTATATAAAATATTTCGGTGAAGCTCATCGCTCACCAGATCATGATTACGATTATCACTAAACCCACTCGTTAACTGGATTTTAATTGCGGGATATAAACTCAATACTTTTGCCGCTAGTTGGTAACCATCCATATTGGGCATAATGACATCACTCAGTAACAGATCAACTGTTTCGGTTTGCAATATATTCAGCGCCTGCTCTGCACCGTTAGCACACAGCACCCGGTAACCATTTTTACTCAATACCTCATGAGTTAAGTTCAATAGCTCAGACTCATCATCCACTACCAAAATAGCTTCGTTTCCACTCCAGTCCTCTGTTGGTATAACCGGTTGATTACCTCCATATATATAATCTGCGCTGCAATAACGCGGAAAATAGAGCACAAAACGGCTGCCCTCGCCGTCTTCTGAAAACACTTTAATCGCACCTTTAGCTCGCTGGGTAAAACTATACACCTGGCTAAGCCCAAGCCCCGTACCCACCTCACCCTTAGTAGTAAAAAAGGGGTCAAATATCTGCCGTTGTATTTCCTTATCCATACCCGCGCCGGTATCGGTTATCATTAACATGACATAATCACCCGCTGCCAATCCTAAAAACTGAGCATCTTCCTCTGCTAGTTGATGGTTAGCCGTTGATAGCGTCAACTGACCACCATCTGGCATAGCATGCATAGCATTGATGCACATATTAATTATGGCGTCTTCCAGGTCACTCGAATCGATCCAAACAGGCCAGAGCTCATCGGCTAAATCAAACTCCAGTTTAATGCTCACAGTGAGGGTTTTTTCCAGCACATCCTGCTCATATTTGAGCAACGTATTAATGTTAGTTATTTCAAATGAGGTGGACTGTTTACGTGAAAACGACAGCAGTTTACGTGTCAGTTTAGCGCCGCGTTCACCGGCATGGAAAATGTTATACGCATATTTAGCTAAATCAGGTTGATCACTTAAACTCGATTCCAATAGTTCGGCATAACCCATTATTACACCCAGCATATTATTGTAATCATGGGCAACGCCGCCGGTGAGCTTACCCAGTGCATCCATTTTTTGAGACCGTTGCAGTTGCATTTCCTTTTGCCGTTGTAGCGTAATATCTCGCTTAATGGATACAAAGTGAATGATCTCTCCCGTTTCATCCTGTACCGGCGTTATATTTTCTTCTTCCAGGTAAACACTACCATCCTTGCGTTTATTCTGTAATTCACCGAACCAGGACTTGCCGGATAAAATGGTTTCCCATAGCGCTTGATAAAAGTCACTATCTTGCATTCCAGATTTTAATATACTTACATTGTTTCCTTGAATCTCGTGAAACAGATAACCGGTTAATTCTTCAAAGGCCGGATTCACCCAAATTATCTCACCCTTTATATCCATAATAACAATTGCATCGGATGCCGCTCGCATAGCCGCCGCTTGCAAACTCAACTGAGCTTCACGAATTTTAAGTTGTTTATGCTGTTCTCTTAATTTTTTTCTTGAGCCTTTTATTGAACCAATCATGCTATTAATGGTGTTAGAAAGGCTGGAAATTTCTATTGAGCCTTTTTCAGTAACCTCTTCGAGGGGAATGCCATCTTCATCACTATTATTAATAATATTCGTTATATTGGAGATAGGTTTTAAAATATAATTTCGTATAGTCAAAAAAAGTAACAACACCATAAACAGAGAAATCGCAAGCGCATTAAGCACCGTAAAACCGATGATTTCATTTAGTTCTTCCGTTATATGCTGGTCTGAAGTGCAAATACTAATCGCCCCCAGCGTTTGCCCCGTATAAGTAACAAGGCCTTGTTTTTGCAAGTAAAAGCAGGCCTCTAGTTGCTTAATATGCTCAGCATTTTCAGCATCAAACTCAATTATAATTCCGTTACTATCGCGAATTTTTCCAGCGAAGTATGATGGTTTACCGAGGACTTTTCCCATATTGTCATCTTCTACAATAATGGCGAAATAGCCGCGATGTTGCATTTCATTTGAAATAAGATTGATGTATTCGTTTTCAGAATAGGAGGCAACCAAATTCGTCACATTTTCTTTTAATGACTCAATACTCAAAACCGAGCTGCGCTCCATATCGTCAATAAGCCGATCTTTGATCTGAATATAAATATAGGCAGAACTGAATAAGGTAATAAGCGCAATAATTGAAACAATTATAATGCCGAGAGTGACATATAAAGACTGTTTACGAACAAGTTTTTTCAAAACAACCTCAGATTATTTGGCGTCAATACCCAGCACATTTCTTTTAATAATAGCGAGTTTTTCGGTAATATTTTCTTCTGAGACGGCCAAAATTGATAGCTGTACATCTTTTTCAACTGGCTTACCCTGCAGGTACTTATCCATCAAAATAGCTGCCTTTTCTCCCATTAAATAAGGTTGCTGCATAGCAGCGCCAACAATAACACCTTCAGGTATCAAATCCAGAAAAATCGGCTCAGCATCAAATGAAACCAGCAAAACTTTTTTACGCTTTCCCGTATCCTCAATGGCATCTAACGCCCCCTGATATCTATCTGACCCCTGAATAAAGATGGCTCGAAGCGCAGCATACTTTTCAATCATCAGTCTGGTATAGTTATATGTTTCTTCATATGAAAAATCAAATTGCTGCTTTATATCAGCACCTTTAATGCCGGCCTCATCCATTGCCTGCATAAACCCCGTTGTGCGCAATTGTCCATTCAGGCGCTTTTGGGGAATCGCGACGATGCCGACACTGCCATCCTGCCACCCCATAGAACGCATTTTTTGGGCCAGAATTTTCCCAACCTGATAAGCGCCCTCTTTATTGTTTGACGAGATGTAAGAAACATAATCACCACCATCTGTTCCTATATCCGAGATCACAACTGGCACGCCGGCTTTTTTTGCCCACTTAAGAATAGTGACACAGGCCGAAGAGCTGGTAGGAGATACAATAATACCCGACACATTGTCTCTCAATGCTGCGGCTACAGATGCTAATTCATTTTTCGCACTATTTTCAGCTGTATAAATTTGAAATTCGTAGCCTAGTGATTGCGCTGTGTTTTTAATGCCTCGCCCCATAATATCCCAAAATGGAATTCTGCTATCCGAAACAATATAGGCTAATTTCTTTTTAATCTGTTTATTATTAGTGACTAAAGAATCGCCAATAGATGCTGCGCTACTTGCATAAGCACTATTGCCGAAAGTTAAAAACACAAACAAAGACAACATTAACGTGGTAGTGAAATATGAAAAACTAACCTTCTCGCAATCAATTTTTTTCTTCATTTCAAAACACCTTTATTTTTGCACATCTCTCAATATTGTAAGCCCCTATTATAGACAACCTTATACTGACTTGCTTATGCGCCTTTCAACCATTCCTTTACTCCAAAGCGCCAAGCACACTCTCAAGTTGCAATTCATCTACCATTAAATACAATGGCACAGCCTGTAATTTTTTATTTTTCTTTCTTAGCCAGTTATTCATTAAGGCTTCATCACCGTTTTTAACCGCATATAAACGCTCATATAACTGTATATATTTTTCGGCCAACATCCATGACTCTGAATATTTTAAAATAACGGCATTTGCATTAGACAATTCTCCAATATCAGCACACTTTAAACCCAAAATTCTGGCCAGCTCTGCATGATAAATGCCGAGCATTTGAGTAATCTGCAAAACCGCTTGTGTTAGTTTTTTCTCAGAGCCATTCACATCAGATAATTTAATTGGGTGCATGATGATATGTTATGTTCAAGGCGCTACCACCCCGTCGACTTCGCCATCTCTGGCAAATCTCCCTCCAGCCCTAATGCATGACGCATTAATTTATTTTTAAGCGGGCCAAGACCATTAACTAAATTCAGCCCTGCATTGCGCACAAAAGATAATTCGGTTTGCTCGTTGCTAAATAAATTTTTAAAACCGCTCATGCTGTACATCATTAAACTATTATCTGCGCGACGCCAACGCTCGTATTTTCTGAGCGTCGTTAATGAGGCAATATTTTTCCCCTGCGCACGGGCATTCAATAGTGTTTCAGCCAATGCGGCTGCATCCAGTAAACCTAAATTCACACCCTGCCCTGCCAGTGGATGTATGGTATGCGCCGCATCGCCAATTAGTGCTAAACCGTGTTTTACATATTCATTGGCGTGCCGACGTACCAATGGGAAAGCGGCACGCTCACTTACACTTTCTACTTTACCTAATGTATTTTCAAATGCTTGTTGTAACTCGATTTTAAAAGTGGTTTCATCCATTTCGATTAATTCATCAGCACGGCCATTTTCTGCAGACCACACAATGGAACATGAACCGTCACTTAAGGGCAAAAAGGCCAATGGCCCTTCCGGTAAAAAACGTTGCCATGCGGTATCTTTGTGATGCAAACTACTTTTCACAACAGCGACCACCGCTTTTTGTTCGTAAGGTGATTTATTTACTTCTATTCCTGCTGCTTCACGTGTTTTTGAATTTGCACCATCGGCCCCGACAAGTAAGTTTGCAGTGATCACATCACCATTCTCTAAACTGACTTGTTGTAACGATTCAGAAAAATTAATGTCACTGACTTGCTGCGGACACAACCAGTCGACATCTGACAAGCTTAAGCATTGCTCTAACAATGAAAATTGAATGACTTTGTTTTCAATAATGTGGCCAAGCGAATCAATACCCAAATCCGCCGCATCAAAATGTATATTGCCATCGCCGGTGGCATCCCAAACATGCATGTGTTGGTATGCACACACACGACGATTTAACATGCCTTGCCAGGCATTTACATTTTGTAGAATTTGTTGCGAGGATTTACTGATGGCTGAAACACGCAGCTCGTAGCTATCATCCCGTTCTAAATCTTTGGGCTGACAGGCTTCAACAATAGCAACTTTGAATTGTTGTTGACCGAGTGCGCAGGCTAGAGTTAGGCCGACCATGCCACCGCCGATTATTATTATGTCGTATTGTTTAATCATTGACTTGTAATGCACCCAAAGAATAACACTGTATATGCCGGTTAATAAAAGTTAATAAAATCATTATTGTCTTACATAAAAACCGAGACGTAAAAAAACACATCCCCCTTTCCCTAAGCGGGCGCCTTCACCTTTATGCCCACCTAAATTTCCACAACACTTCGTAAACATCACAACAGCACCCGCCGCTGCAACTTATTCATCCTGCCTAACAAACCCATGCTCTGTCGCGCCATTAGCGAACGCAGTGGTGTTATTAAATTCAAAGCAATTAATGCCGATGCTCGCAAGTGCCCCAGTGCAAAATTTTCATTAGAAAAAACTTTCACCATCGAATCGGTCATCCGGTAAACCCGCTGCATATCTTTCAATCTTTTTGCATGATACTCAGCCAACAATAACATATGCCCCGGGTCTGTATTTTCTACAATCATTTCTGCCAGCTCAGCTACATCACGCAAAGCTAAATTATAACCTTGCCCAGACACCGGATGTAGCGCATGAGCGGCATTACCTATAATAACCACTCGGCCTTTAGTTAACTGCTCCGTTTCAGTGTATGCTAAGGGGTATGAAAAGCGCTCGCCGGTTTTTTCAATATTGCCTGCACGAAACCCAAAACGTTGTTGTAACTCTTCCATAAACTCATCGTCATTCATCTGCATAATGAGCGTGGTTTCATTTTGCTCGCAAGTCCATACGATTGAATAGCGATTGCCTGTCATCGGTAAAAAAGCAATCGGTCCACCACGGGTAAATCGCTCGTAAGCAATACCCTGATGTAGTTGATCAGTTCTCACATTCGCTATGATTGCCGACTGATGATAGTCTTCTCGTTTTGCTTCTAATCCCGCTAATTTTCGAGTAACTGACTGCACACCATCTGCAGCGACTAATAATTTTGCCTGTAGATTTTCTTCGCCACTTTCGGTTTTAATTGTGACCGTAACCTGATCTGCAGATTGCTCCAGTGTATGAATCGTTGCAGGGCAATACCAGTCAACATGACTTAATGAAGCCACTTCATGCATTAACACCTTGCCCATTACCCGGTTTTCTACCACATAACCCAGTGCTTGCACTTTTTCTTCAGCGTGAGTAATTCGGACTGCACCGAGGTGCCCCTTATCCGAGACATGAATCGTTTTTATGGCTTCGATTTCGACTTGCAATTTTTCCCACAATCCCATCGCCTCCCAAATTCTTCGTGATCCATATGACAATGCAATGGAACGATCATCGAAACTGGGCTGTGAATCTGAAGTCAATTCATGAGCTTCTACTACTGCAATTTTTTTATCTTTGTGATTTTTTAAAGCTGCAGCCAGACTGGCACCAACCATGCCACCGCCGATTATGATTATGTCGTATTGTTTAATCATTGGTATGCAAGGTGCCTGGAAAAAGACACCGCAAATGCACGGGAATAAACGCTAATAATATTGCGCCATTGTTTTGTATTTGAACGTTTACATAAAAAAACAGAATCAATATCAGCTTGTGTCGCGACATTTAAATTCCCCTCAAACCGGCTTTTTCTAAGAAGGAGGCTTTCATCTTTAATCCTCTGATTTATTCGCGGCTGTTGGCGGTTATTTGTTTGCATTTTTGTTGCCTTTTTTTCAATGCCTTTTATTACATTCATTCACAACTCTTCAGCCATAATCGCTTCAATTTCATGTGTCGTTTTCGGCAAACCATCCGTTAACACTTCGCAACCGTCTTTGGTTACCACGACATCATCTTCGATACGCACACCAGTATCCCACCAGCGTTTTGCGCCGCGACTGCCGTGTGGAATATATAAACCCGGCTCAATGGTTAATACCATACCCGGCTCCAATAATCGCCACTCATCATCCACTTTATAATCGCCCACATCATGCACATCCATGCCTAACCAGTGACCCGTGCGATGCATATAATATTTCTTATAGGCTTCTTCTTTTATGAGCTTACTCAAGGTTCCTTTTAATAAACCTAATTCAATCATGCCTTTCGTTAATGTTTTGACGGCAGCAACGTGCGGGTCATTCCAGTGATTGCCCGGTTTTACTTTTTTTATACCGTCTAAATTAGCCTGAACCACTAAATCAAAAATTTCTTTCTGTGCGGCGCTATATTTTCCATTGACCGGAAATGAGCGGGTAATATCTGCATCATAACCGCCGAATTCACAACCCGCATCTATCAGCACCAGCTCACCATCATTTAGCGTCATATTGTTTTCGGTGTAATGTAAAATACAGCTATTGGCACCGCCGCCGACAATACTCGGATAAGCCCAGGTGCCTCCATTTTTTTGAAACTCGTACATAATAATGGCATCAAGTTGATATTCATTCATGCCGGGTTTGCAAATTCGCATGGCGCATTTATGTGCTTCCACTGAAATTTTCGCGGCTTTTTTCATTAAGCGCAATTCTTCACGGCTTTTAAATAAACGCATGTCGTGCAGTAAATAATCCAGTGAAACAAATTCATAGGGCACATGCCCACCGGAGCGTGATTGCTTGCGCAGCGAGTTCACCCAGTCCATTACCCGCCTGTCAAATTGCGGATCTAAGCCCATGGTGTGATATACCCGCTCACAATGCTCCATCAGGCCAGGCAAAATATCGTCGATATCGTCGATAGGGAAGGCATCATCTGCCGCGTAATTCGCCATCGCACCTTCCGGGCCTGCACGTCGGCCATGCCAAACCTCCTGTTCTTCATCTTTATCTCGACAAAACAAGATGTACTCGCCATTTTTTCGACCGGGCACTAATACAATCACCGCCTCTGGCTCTTCAAAGCCGCTTAGGTAAAAAAAGTCGCTATCCTGACGATACGGGTAATCCACGTCGCGGTTTCTGCAACTCACCGGGGCAGCCGGTAAAATAGCAATTCCGTCTTCGCCAATCATGCGAAGCAATTGTTTTCTGTGTCGTGCGTGAATTTTGGGGCTCATTCAGATCTCTTTATTTTTCTCGATAGGGGGGATTTACGATTAAATTACACTCAACTTACTGCAGGGTTTTCGGGGCTGCATGCGACGGCTGTAATTCCTCATTAATCAGTAGCACCCCCATACGTACGTACTCGCAAATTTGCATATAGGAATCTTCATCCGCATCACTGTCATCACCCAGATCATGTCCCGCGCGAGCGATTTCTACTATATCTGCAATTAATTCGGTGCTGTCTTGCGGCAACTTTTGATCTTTTTTTAAGCCGCCCGCGACCAGGCCATAAGTAAAGCCCTGGCACCATACCGCAAGAGCTTGCGTGCGTTGCGCAAGTGACACATCATCGTCCGGCAGAAACAGCTGAAAATCGACATTAGAATCACTCAATTGTGCTTTAGTGTCATTAAATAAACCCACGAGTAGCTGACTGGCTTCTTTCATCAACATATCGTTCACATCAAAAGCATCAAATACCTGCTCTAGCCAGGCGCCCAGCTCGACTTTGCCCCCCGCACTCAGCATGCCGCAGAGCGCACCGTGGGATTCAGATGCGACTAAATCCGCATCGGCCTTAGCTAATGCATCGGTTAAGCTGTTATAATCCGGTCTGGAGATCATATAATTTCTCGTTAGTAATTTAGTCTTTAATTGATTATCGGTATTTTTAAGCGTGATTTTTCGCTTCAATTTTAAGGCAACTTATTGAAATTTAATATAAAAATAAATTTATCAGGTTGATTCCGCTAGCTATTATATAGCAAAATCTCATTCTATCATGCACAGCTCAAGCCTGAAAAATTTGACCTGAGCCTTAGGAATAACTATATTTAACATTATGAATACTGAAAACCAAAGCAATATTGAAGCACTGGAAGGCAAAGTAGAAGAGCTGCTGGCTTTATCAACGCAGTTAGCCGCTGAAAACACTGAGCTGAAACAGCAGTTACAGGACATTCGGGGTGAGCGCTCACAACTGGTAGAACAGAAAGAGCAGGTGCGTAATCAGGTTGAAAGCATGATTACTCGTCTTAAAACCATCGAGACTGCTTAACTTTTTTTGCATGTTTCAATGTAGTTCTACTTTCTTCTAGCAAACTTCGGGCATACTGTTTGTCGGTTTTTCATTAATAACAAGGTTTTTGGGCATATTATATGGGCAACAATGGCCTCGATATTCGAATTATGGACAAGGACTACCGCGTAGCCTGTCCACCTGACCAACAGGCTTCATTAAAAGATTCTGCCCGTTTTCTAAATGACCGTTTAAACGAAATTAAACGCAAGGGCTCTATTATTGGTACAGAGCGCATCGCAATTATGGCTGCGCTCAATCTGGCTCATGAGTTACTTGGCATTCAGGAATCGGCCGGTGATTTAGAAAATGTAGATGAGCGGATGCTAAATTTACAGAAAAAAATAGATATTGCACTTCGGGACATAGAAGTCGCATAATAAGGTAATCGCGTAGTTGGCGCGTATTAATAATAAATTTCGTTGCTGCTCGGTTGCTACTGAGTAACAACAAAACAGTTTGGGTGCTTCTGCGGTGTTTGTAAGCATACTTATAAAACCCTTGAGCCTTACTCATCGACCCCGGGAATGTGTCTGCCGGTGCTGTGTGCATTACCGCTTGTAGCGGGAAGCCTTATACA
>Ga0316206_1001209_pt1 | contig 24808 bp, 26 predicted proteins | sample 6monthpyrite_MG_FD_204942 | JGI IMG/M metagenome (GOLD analysis project Ga0316206, IMG submission 204942) | Microbial mat bacterial communities from mineral coupon in-situ incubated in ocean water Damariscotta River, Maine, United States -... | ecosystem: Environmental > Aquatic > Marine >... | reverse complement strand
AATAAAAAACCAATCAGCATTGATGATGACATGTTATTTACGCATAGAGGACTGAGTGGGCCCGCGATTTTAAAGATATCAGCATATTGGAAATATGGTGAGGCAGTAAATATTAATTTATTACCCTCAATAGATGTGAAAGATTTTTTACAATCAGAAAGACTTAAACATCCAGATCAGTTGGTTACAAATTGTTTGAGCCAAGTTATCCCTAAAAAATTAGCGCTATATATTTGTGAGGGAGAATTAACGGAACGAAAACTAAAACAACTCGATAAGCCATTATTAGATTTGATACACAAAAAAATTCATAGTTGGGCAATAACGCCATCTGGAACAGAAGGCTACCGAACAGCTGAAGTGACAGCTGGCGGAGTAAGCACAAATGATGTGTCATCCAGGACAATGCAATCTACAATAGTGGACAATTTGTATTTTATTGGTGAAGTGTTAGATGTAACGGGGCAACTGGGGGGCTACAATTTTCAATGGGCCTGGTCATCTGCGTGGTGTGCGTCACAAGATATTACTGATAACTAACGGATAGTTCTGCAACTGATCTATGTGTAAAGCTTGTTAGTGAGGTGCATATCACAGGTTTAGATGTTCAATCTAATTTACATAGATTATGTGAATCAAATCCGTTAAATGTTATTTTAAGAATTTATAATTTCGTTATTCCATCTATAAGTAACAAGCAAAAATATTACAAATAATGGAATATAAATTTATTATAACTACAGGAAAATAATATGAAAAACGTTATCAATATGTGTTTAATGGTTGCTGCTTTAGGCGTTGCAACTACAGCTTCTGCCAAGAATGATATTTATAATATGGTTGGCACATGGAAATGGGAAGGTTTTACAATTAAAGTAGAAAAATGCGACATAACAGATGTGTGTGCGAAGGTGGTCACAGGTCCAAAAAATGTTGGTTTGCAGATGATTAAAACAAAACTGGCCGCATCAGGCGATAATTTTATGGGAAAAATTGCACATCCTCAAACCGGTGATACTTATAATTCAAAGTTAAGTATGGCAGATATAAATACATGGCATATTGATGGATGTACGGATGCTAATGTTTGTGCGAGTGGTGATTTTACTCGAATTAAATAGTTAAAAAACATAAATATACCCGAATATGTTATTCGGGTATATTTATTGTTTATAATAAGAATAATAAATATTCAATATAATGGTTCTATTTATATTTTAATAAATTTATTCATATTGCTCGTGTATTTTAAAATAACACCCGTTATTAGAAAAGCGAGACCTATCTTCCAAAAGCTAACCAGAATAAACTCAAATTTAGTAGAGTCACCAAAATTAATGGTGGGTGGCATGCTTAAAAAATAACCTGCAACTTGCGCCAAAAGAAAAAATACTGAAGTAGCGAGTACAATTTTTGCTGACCAGTTAATCAAATTTATATTTTTATGTTTAAAAATAACGTTTGCCAGTATAAAGATAAAACCTAAAATAGCTATTGTCGCACTAAACCACATAAATGGTTTCATCATCGGCATCATGGTCACCATGATGTCTATCATTATGTCCTTCATTGTATCTCCCCTGATTTTATTATCGATAATCTTATGATGTTAACAAATTAGATATAAAGGGGTTACGCATTGATATTGATTAGTTGATACTGTTCACAATAATGATGACATAAATTTAAAATAAAAATAATACACAATACAAAGTCAAGATTTAACACTAAAAGTGCTCGTCGTTTTGGCCAGTCATCCCAAATATAACGTTTAATTCTCAAGCCAATCGCCAGTTGCCTGTAAAGGTTGTAAACTTTCAGCTGAATTAACCCACATAACTAGCGCATAACGCTGGGCTTTAAAATGACTAGTCGTTTGTACGGGTAAATTCCACATTCCATTTTTAGAAAAGATGGTTTGTTTATTTAAGACAATAAAGTCTTCATGGAAAGTACGGCCTGCATTTTCGCCATCTTGAATATTGGTTTCAATACCAAAGCCAAGTAAGGCGACATTTAATTTAAGCGGTACTTTACTATCATAAAGTACCTTTAGGTTTCCTTCGTTCAAGGTTGCAGATAAAATTCCTGCTTTAGATGTGATATCAGGCATTGGTTTACCTCGAAACCAGCCACGCCATTCATGGCCATCTAAGATAATTCCGGGTGTATAAACTGAACTTACAGCTCCCTGATAGTGATAATTACGTTGTCGCATTGAAAATTGTTTACTTGAGAAAGGATCCTTCCAGCCTAAATAATCCCAATAATCGACATGAAAAACAATGGGGATAAACTGCTGCCAAAGTTGTGGATGGTTAATGAGCTTAGAAACCCAGCGTTCAGCGGGAGGGCAGCTGCTACAGCCTTGTGACGAATAGAGTTCCAGTAGGTGAGTTCTAGTGTTAGTGCTTTGAAAGGTTTGAGCTTGAGCAAAACCAGAGAAGCTGAATAAGCAGGTTAAAAGTATCGCAAAATTAATCATGTTCTATCTCCTGAGTGGGATTTAGAGTAATAGAGCGAGATGTGGTTCAGCGATGTTAACAATTTGTGATAATTAGTCAGCTTTACCAGTAATCGATTCAGCTATAGCAAACTCAGGTGTGTCATGTAAAAAAGCTGCATGGATAGGATACAGTGCATGGAGTTTATCTATAAATTGAACTTCATCTTTCAATACAAACACAATGGTTTTAGTATTTGGCGAATACTTCGGTAGAGAAGATAGCAGAACATCTAAATTACTGACGTTAACCCCCGCATAGTTGTTGCCATAACCATAAAAAAATTCGGCAACAATATAATCTGGGCGATGTGTCTTAAGTGCTTTCATGGCATTTCTGGCTGAATTTACTTTAATTTCACGGGCACCGAGTTGCTGGTAAAGCGAAGATAATTTTGGATGAGTTGGTGACTCAATAATAGATAGAATGGTTGGTGTCATATCATTCAAAGGTGTGAAAAATCCAATAATACTATCTGTCTCTGTTAAAATACACGTAATTAAACACCTTAATTCTAAAAAGACACTCTATGGCACTATTAACCCTACGTAATATCAATCTTGGCTTTGGCGGGCCTAACCTTTTCGATTCACTAAATCTGCAAATTGAACCACGTGAGCGGCTATGCCTTTTAGGTCGAAATGGTGAGGGCAAGTCAACCCTGATGAAAGTAATTGGTGGCATGATTAAAGCTGATGAGGGGAGCATTGAACAGCAGCAAAATCTAAAAATTGCTTATCTGACTCAGGATGTTCCCAACGATATTGAAGGTAGTGTTTATGATGTAGTGGCTTCAGGCCTGGAAGGGGTGGGTGAAATTCTAAAAAAATATCATCATTGTAGTCTGGAGTTGGCCGAAGATTACTCTGAACAGAAAATGGAAGAACTATCGCGTATTCAGCACGATCTGGAAGCAGTAGATGGCTGGAGTTTGTCACAGCAGGTTGAAACCACCATTTCACTATTAGAGCTACCGGCGGATGATGAATTTTGTGCGCTGTCAGGGGGATTAAAGCGTCGGGTTTTATTAGGTAGAGCGCTAGTGACTGAGCCCGATTTATTGCTACTGGACGAACCTACCAATCACCTGGATGTAGCCGCGATTCAGTGGATAGAAGAATTTTTATTAAACTGGAATGGTAGTGTGCTATTTGTAACCCACGATCGCTCATTTCTTAAAAAACTGGCAACCCGAATTATTGAACTCGATCGTGGGCAGCTCACATCATGGCCGGGAAACTATGAAAATTATTTAATGCTGAAACAACAGGCAATAGAAAACGAAGAAAAGGAAAATGCGCTTTTTGATAAGCGACTAGCACAGGAGGAGGTATGGATACGCCAGGGTATAAAAGCTCGGCGTACACGTAATGAAGGTCGGGTGCGCGCGCTAAAAGCGTTGCGTAAAGAGCGCTCTCAACGACGTGATCAGAAAGGCCAGGTTAATATGCAGGTATCTGCACAGGATCGCTCTGGTAAGCGTGTAGTAGAGGTTGAAAATATCAGCTTTAGTTATGAGGGTGTGCCGATAGTTAAAAATTTGAGCACACTCATAACACGCGGTGATCGAATTGCAATTTTAGGCCCGAATGGTGTCGGCAAAACCACGCTTATTAATTTATTATTAGGGCAGTTAACGCCAGATGAAGGCACGGTCGAAATAGGGACAAAACTGGAAATTGCCTATTTTGATCAATTCAGATCAGAACTGGATTTACAGAAAAGTGTTCGTGATAATTTAGCACCGGGAACCGATAAAATAACGGTGGGGGGTAGAGAAAAGCACGTGATGAGTTATCTGGGCGATTTTTTGTTTGCACCCGCTCAGGCAAACACGCCGGTAAGCACGTTATCGGGTGGTGAGCGAAACCGGTTGATGCTGGCAAAATTATTTGCCAAACCCTTTAATTTATTAATAATGGATGAGCCAACCAATGATTTAGATGTGGAAACGCTAGAATTATTAGAAGAGTTATTAATGAATTATGAAGGAACACTTATTTTAGTGAGTCATGACCGGGCATTTGTCGATAATGTTGTGACTAGCACCCTGGTGTTTGAAGGCGACGCACAAATATTTGAATATGTTGGGGGCTATGAAGATTGGCTAGAGCAATATAAATATAAGCAATCACAAAACCCGAGTAGCGCTAAAGCCGCTGCAACAACAAAAAAATCTAAAAATGAAAAAAACAAATCAGGTAAAGAAACAAAAGCAGTAAAAAAATTAAGCTTTAAAGAGCAGCGTGAATTAGATGAGTTGCCCGCGATAATTGAGTCTCTAGATGCAGAACAGCAGAGCATAGTTGAGAAAATGTCGGCTGCTGATTTTTATCAGCAGGATAAAGAAAGCATAGCCGACACAACTGCAAGGCATGCGCAAATTGAGCAGGAATTAAAAATTGCCTATGAAAAATGGGATAAACTGGAATCGTAAATCATTATGAATAAAGTCTGTAAAGTTGGCGTCCTATTATTATTGTTTTTACTGACCTCCTGTGGAGGAGAGAAGAAGAGCATTACAAAAGACCAGTCGGATATAGATTATGGTGTCTTATTAAAAGGCGGCGAAAAAACAATTTCGTTTGTTAATGAAGCCAAACCGGTTTTAGAAAAGCGCTGTATTGTGTGTCATGGTTGTTATGATGCCCCGTGCCAGCTGAAGTTAACCTCCATTGAAGGCATTAAACGCGGGGCAAATCCAAAAAGCATTTATAATAGTCAGCGCTTATTAGCAGCAGAACCAACTCGTTTGTTTGTTGATGCACACACAGAAAGTGAATGGAGAGAAAAAGGTTTCCACTCAGTTATCAATGCTAATCAGGAAAATATTTCAGCAACTACAGCAGAAAACAATTTACGTAATTCAGTTTTATATAAAATGCTGAGATTAAAACAACTTAATCCACAACCAAAAGTCGGTATGCTAGATGACAGTTTTGATTTGCGTTTAAACCGGAAGAGTAGTTGCCCAACTAATAAAAAATTTAATGAATATGCTAATAAATTACCCGAGCAAGGCATGCCATTTGCTATGCCAAATTTATCAGACGATGAATACCATACCTTAGTAAAGTGGATATCCCAGGGCTTACCTGATGATAGTTCAGAGAGGTTACCAAAGTCGTCACAACAACAAATAAAAAAATGGGAAATATATTTAAATAAAACAGATCTCAAACATAAACTGTTTAGTCGATATCTGTATGAGCATTTAGTGCTTGGGCATATCCATTTTAAAAACGCAGATAACCGTGAATTTTTTCAGTTGGTACGATCTCGTACACCACCAGGAACTGGCATTCAACAGATTGAAACAAATCGTCCTTTTGATGACCCGGGGGCGGGACAAATTTACTATCGGCTGAAATATTTCAAATCTTCAATTGTTGATAAAACGCATGTTATCTATGAGCTGTCTGATAAACGTATGCAACGTTATGATGAATTGTTTTTTAACACAAAATACAGTGTTACCCAATTTCCGTCTTATTCACCAGAAATTGCTACTAACCCAGTCAAAGCATTTGCAGAGCTTCCACTAACGTCGAGATATAAATTCTTGTTAGATGATGCAAAATTTTTTATAGAGGGCTTTATCAAAGGTCCTGTTTGCAGGGGGCAGGTGGCACTAAATGTGATAGAAGATAATTTTTGGGTGTTTTTTCTTAATCCGAAAACTTCACGGGTTAGTGTAGATGATGAATTTATGGCATCAATGTCTGAGTTTCTTACGCTACCGGCTGAAGATGGTAATTCTTTAAACCCGTTTAGTATCTGGACCAAGTATTGGGATAATCAAAAACAATATATGCTTACAAAGCAACAGACTTTTAAAAGTATACCGTCTATGAGTTTAAATACGGCCATGTCATATGTTTGGGATGGTAGTGATAGTATGGATAAAAATAATCGTAGTTTAACTATTTATCGTCACTTTGATAGTGCATCAGTTAAGCAAGGGATGTTAGGCGATTACCCAGAAAGTGCATGGGTTTTAGATTATCCTATATTAGAGCGGATACACTACTTGCTGGTTGCTGGCTACGATGTGTATGGAAATGTAGGGCATCATGTTAACACTCGAATTTATATGGATTTTTTAAGGATGGAAGCGGAGAATAATTTTCTGGCTTTTATGCCTGTTGAGCAGCGTAAGAAAATACAACAATCGTGGTATGTAGGGATTCGCCAGGATATTAAAAAATATTTTGACCAACCTACAAATTGGTTGAGTTATCAGGTGGTTGATGGGTTTGAAACCGATGATCCACTGAAGGAATTTTATTTAAAATTGGAAAAAAAATTAGCAGGCTCTCATGATCGGCTCGACCATGTTAGGCGGTGTAATTCAAAAGACTGCGTTAAAAATGATTTATCGATAATTGATTATCATATACGTCGAATTGATAAAATTAGTGGGAAACAATTAGTCGTGTTTCCGGATGTTGCATATTTAAAAGTAAAGGGCAAAGAGCAAAGTCACGTTTATACGTTGATTCGAAATAAGGCTTATAAAAACATTAGCTTTATGCTGGATGATGTTGATAACAGAGATCTCTCGCTTGACACAATGAGCATTTATAAAGGCATACTGGGCTCTTATCCTAATTTCTTTTATGTAGTAGATGAAAGTGAAATAAGTGTATTTGCTGATAAAATTACGGCTATCAAAAATCGTGATGACTATGAGCGGTTTGTTGCTGTTTATGGGGTGCGCAGAACGTCATCCAGTTTCTGGAGAGAAGCGGACTGGTTTAATGCGCAATATGCAAAACAGGACCCGATCGGTTACGGGATATTTGATTTGAATCGATATAATAATCGTTGAGATTTGTGCTTTGGAAAATGAATTTAAAATCAGCCATAAAATATCTACACATTAAGTCCAGAATTGATTAATCAAAAAATAACGCTTGATCAACACGCTCTAAAAACCATTGTAATGAACGACCAGTGTTACCGGTTCGCCAGGCCAAATAAGACGTGGCACTTTGATGGTCAGTTTCAACTTTTTTTTCAACTAATAAACCCTGCTCCAGTTCTGACTGTATTAAAAACCGCGGTAAAAACCCTACACCAAGCCCTAAAATATGTGCTTGAATTTTGGTTTGAAAATCGGCAACTGTGAATACATCCTGACCAGTAAAAATGCCGGATGTTCTGGGGGGCAAATTGCGAGATGTATCGGCCACTGCAACGACCCTATATTGGGATACCACTGACTCGGTAATAGCATGATCAATTTTTGAGAGTGGATGGTTGCTTGAGACTGCAAATATCCAGTCAATCGGGCATAAATTACGCATGTGATACCCACCACCGGCAGGTCCGACTTCAGGTGCCCCAATAACCAGGTCGGCGCGATTACTCATTAACGCATCCCAGGAACCGCCATAGACTTCCCGGTGCAATCGAATTCTTGTGCCATTCTGTAATCGGTAAAACTCACCAATCAAATTTAACAAACCATCTAATGGCAGCATATCAGCGACTGCAATGTTGAGTTGTGCTTCCCATCCTTGCGATACGTTCTTGATGTGATTTTCTAACTCGCTTACCGCTTCGAGTAGGTGGCGGCCTTCATCTAATAGTAATTTTCCGGCGTTGGTGAGAACGGCCCTGTGTCCGGTTCTATCGAATAGGGGTGTGTCTAAATCTTCCTCGAGCTTCTTCATGCTGTAAGTAATAGCTGATGGAACCCGGTGTAAAGCGGACGCCGCCGCCGCAAAGCTGCCTTGGAGGTCGATGGCATCTAGAACATGCAGGGAATCGAGAGTTAATTTCATTCAAATATTTTAAACAATATATGCAAAATATTCCAATATTAATTAGGCAACTGTCTGATTATTCTAGGGTCTCAATATTAGAATATCATTTAGTTGTTAAATTAGAAAAATGAGTTTTTAAATAAACCCATTTATATCAGGGATAATACAATGTTAAACAGAAAATATAACTCAATACTCTGTATGTCAGTTAATACAATGAGAACTAGAGATATAAAGTTAAAGATCAATTATTTTGTAGCAATAAGAAATTTTCTGTTTATCCCAATCGCGATTTTTCTTCTTAACGTATATGTTAAACCCGTCGTTGCGCATGAGGAAGTAGATCAAACAGCAACAAAATATGCGCCTGATCCTTATTGGCAAGGCACCCTCGGGCCGTTGAACATTCGTTCCTTGTCACCAGGGCAGGCGCTTCGACTGGCACCGTTACCCAAATCACCCTATGGATTACCCGTGGGAGAAAGTGAATTGCAATTTCATATTGCTGCGGCAAGTGTATATTTAAATTCACCGGATGTTTATTTGATAGACTTTAATTTTATAGACACACGTATTGCGATGAACCATGGTTTTGAAAATGGCTGGTCGGCGGAGATTTCGTTTAATGATCGGCGTATTCAAAATTTGCAGTTAGACGAAGTGGTGGTAGCTTTTCATGATGCATTGGATATCGAGCAAAATGGTCGTGATGAGAATAGAAATCAGACGCATATTGTGATTCCACAATACTCGGCAAACTTTGCTGCTGAGTTAGAAGGGGTTTTTTCACAAACGCTGGGTTTATCGATCCAGAAAGTATTAATAGATAAAAGTGTGGCATGGCCTGCTTTGGCCGTTATTTTAAATACCAGCATCGAAACGTTAGATAATGGGATGATAGAAAAAGGCGCAATTGACTATTCGTTACAGTTAAGTTTGGCGCAAAAACAATCGATGGGATATTTGTTTGCAAATATGGCCTATACCCATTTCGGAACCGATAAAACAATGGAGGTGATTCCTCTATCAGAAGAGCAGTTTAGTGGTATGTTGGGTTACGAATTTAGCACGGATAAGGATGAAGCCTTTATTGTGCAGTATTTATTTAGTGAAGGTGTGTTAATTGATTTGGGCGCTCTAGAAGATGTTAGCCATGAAATTCATTTAGGTTATAAATGGCGAACAGAAAAAAATATTTTTGAAGTCGGTCTGGTAGAAAATATAATAAATTTTGATAACGGCCCTGACGTTGCCTTTACGTTTGGAGTGACACATAGGCTATAATAATAGTGTTAAATATCATTGCGCTTGTTATTTATTTATTAAGGACAATAAAAAAGGGGCGCTTAAAAAGTGCCCCTTTTTTATTATGTAATTAATATAAAAATTAACTACAACCTTTAGGGCGTGGTAAACCGGCAATTTTATTTGCGCACTTAATTAAACCCGTTGGAAATAAAGAGTAGATGTATTTCTGATCGCTCTTGTCTTTGCCGTATTCTTTCTTCATTAATTTTGAAAAAGAGCGAGGCTCACAAACTGTGCCATTTGCCTGAAAATAATCACGTGCCATCTTAATTATATTCCAGTGCTCTTCAGTTAACTCGGGCACGTTTTCACTAACAGCAATTTGAGCCGCAAGCTCTTCGCTCCACTCATCCAGATTTAACAACCAACCCGCTTCGCTTAATTCAATTGTTTTACCGTCAACAATCGCTTCCATTACTTCACCTCGTAAATATATAATCTTGACTAATTTGGTCAGGTATTATCCACGAAACGGAGGTCATAGGCAAATAGTTTCGCGCATTTGTTAGACAATCGTCTTAGTAACTGCTAATGTTATTTTTTTCGCGTTTATGGGCGGGTTCGGCTAAGCTTGTATAAGTAATGGCTCGAGTGGAATGGAAAGCTTATGTCTGATCAAAAAATTGATATGTTTAAGGGTATTCTTCCCGGTGAGAAGCTTTATAAAATTGCGCCAACTCGTGATGAAAATGGCCAATCGTTTGTCGATTTTATGCTGATTATTCCTAAGCTGAAGAAAAAGCCACAAAACTACATTGATCGTACCTTAAACGATATTCAAATGGTGCTCAGCCAATATAGCTCCGAGGTGGTTTTTGCCAATATGGACTTAAAAATCAACTGTTTATGGGTGTCTCATAAACCCCGTCCTGGTTTATGTAAAGAGCTAACGACTGCGATTCGCCAATATGTGCCCGAGGCCATGTTGGTGGGTGATGTTTCTCGATAAGCACGAAAGTCGATCAAACCATGACAAAGCCCGTAATTGATGAATTGGTCTTCAGCGAAATCCAGGATTTGATGGGTGATGCGTTAGGTTCGCTTATTAAAACCTACTTTGACAATTCACCAAAACTGATTGCAGCGATAGCTCAGGCTATACCAGCCGGCGATATGGAAGCGGTAGCACATAATGCCCACCAATTAAAAGGTGGCAGCGGCAACATCGGGGCAATGCAGGTTTTTAACTTATCCATGCAGTTGGAAAATGATGCAAGGGAAGGGCAGGTTGAAAATCTGGCCGCGGCGTTTTTTGAGCTGGAAGCGGCTTATGTGCGGGTCGAGGAAGCGTTGAAGGCACATTTATAGCAACAGACAAAGTGCCCACCGATTTAAAATGACTCGCGATTAATTTATTAGCCATCTGCCCCTCAATTTTAAGAGGAGGATTGAAAACAATTAGGCTTTTATCCGCTCGCGCCCATCTGCAACGGCTTTTAATACCTGCTCTGGAGCGGTACCACCTATGTGGTTGCGTGCCGCGACTGAGCCTTCCAGTGTTAACACATCAAATACACCGGGTTCGATGATATCGGAAAACTGCTGTAATTCTTCGACCGACATTTCACTTAAATCCTTGCTGGCTTCAACCCCATAAGCCACGGCTTTACCCACCACTTCATGGGCATCTCGAAAGGCCAGGCCTTTTACGACCAAATAGTCCGCCAGATCGGTTGCGGTAGAAAACCCCTGTTTTGCTGCGTTATACATATTATCTTTTTTTGCTTCAATGGCTGGAATCATATCGGCAAATGCCCGTAAAGAGCCTAATATGGTGTCGATTGTGTCGAATAAAGGCTCTTTGTCTTCCTGATTGTCTTTGTTATAAGCCAGCGGTTGAGACTTCATTAGCGTCAAAAGTGAAATTAAATGGCCATTGACTCGACCGGTTTTGCCGCGTACCAGTTCCGGCACATCGGGGTTTTTCTTTTGCGGCATAATGGAAGAGCCAGTACAGAAGCGATCCGGCAGATTAATAAAATTAAACTGAGCAGATGACCATAAAACCAGCTCTTCGGAGAAGCGCGACAGGTGGGTCATTAAGATGGCCGCATCTGCGCAAAACTCAATGGCGAAGTCGCGGTCACTCACTGCATCTAATGAATTTCGGCAAACATCGTCGAAATTGAGAAGTTTTGCGGTGAAATGTCGATCAATGGGGTAAGTTGTGCCGGCTAGAGCTGCTGCACCCAAAGGCAAAACATTCATGCGACGAGCACAATCATCGAGGCGCGCAGCATCCCGATGCATATTTTCAAACCAGGCTAAAAGGTGGTGACCGAAGGTGACTGGCTGGGCAACTTGCAAATGGGTGAAGCCGGGCATAATTGTGCTGGCCTCGCGCTCGGCTAAATCGAGCAGCCCAGTTTGTAGGCGACGAATTTCAGAAATGGCGAAACCGATTTGTTCACGCAAATAAAGGCGAATGTCGGTCGCGACCTGATCATTGCGTGAGCGCCCAGTATGCAGGCGTTTGCCCGCATCACCCACGAGTTCTGTGAGGCGCGCTTCGATATTCATGTGTACATCTTCGCGGGCGATAGACCATTCAAACTTGCCGTCAGCAATTTCCTGCTCAATTTGATCGAGGCCTTTTAATAGCGTCTGCAAATCTGCATCGGATAAAACCCCGACTTTGGTGAGCATGCGCGCATGGGCGCGTGAGCCTTCAATATCTTCGCGGTACATGCGTTGATCAAACTGTACAGAAGCCGTAAAGGCTTCAACAAAAGCATCGGTTGGCTCAGTGAAACGGCCACCCCATAATTTTTCGGGCTGCTTTGCGCTAGACTTTTTGGGATCTGAAGGTTGGCTCATGGCGATGCTGAATCCTGAAACTGGTTTTGAAGTAGCGCGGAGTATAGCAAAACCAACCGTGCTAACCAATTGGGAGGGCGGGTTGAGGCTGTTATTTTTAACTACACAAAATGCGAAATTATCGTATAGACTGAGTAGATGGAAATGGAATTGAATTCAAAGCGGGGTTTTATCCCTAACCTGTGTGATGTTTCAGCGGTGTTTTTGCTGATATTAATGGTGGAATTACTGTCATTGTTGTTGGCAATGGCTTCCACCGGGCATGCGGGTTTCTGGGAGCGCCTGGCCTTAATTTCTTTTTTCGCTCAGTGGCTGGGGTTGGTTAATGCCAGCGTGCTGTGCCTGTTAAGGCACTGGCTGAATAAACAAAGCGTGTTACTTTGTTCGGCTGCAAGTTATTTTTTAATGTTACTCGTCACAGCGCTGTTTAATAGTATCGCAATTTATATGAGTGCTGAGCTGGGCTTGTCACTGGCCGATAATCAACCGGCTATCATTTACTTTTTTCTTCGAAATCTGGCCATTAGCAGCATTATATATGCGGTGGTTTTACGCTATTTTTATGTGCAGCATCAATGGCGGGCAAATTTAGAAGAGCAAAGCCAGGCGCAGCTTCAGGCGCTAAAAGCCCGTATCCGTCCACACTTTTTATTTAATAGCATGAATACTATCGCCAGTTTGGTGCACATCGATGCCAATAAAGCAGAGAAGGCGGTGGAGGATTTATCGGATTTATTTAGAGTCAGCTTGCAGGAAGAAACCAGTCACACACTTCAAAATGAACTGGATCTGGTCGCAAGCTATCTGGATATTGAGCGCCTGCGACTGGATGAGCGGCTTATAATAGAGTGGCAACTTGATGACATGCTAATGGATATAGCGGAAAAAATTGAAGTGCCGTCTCTGTGCTTACAACCATTAGCAGAAAATGCCATCTATCATGGTGTTGAACCTTTGGCCGATGGCGGGAAAATAAAAATTTCAGCGCAACTTGATAACAATCGTCTATGCTTAAGTGTAAGTAATCCGGTTGCAGAGCACAGTGAAATGAGCCGACACAAAGGGAATCATATGGCACAAAGCAATATTAAGACTCGGTTGCAACTCATGTATGGAAACGAAGCCAATTTTATAATTAATGCAGAGCCGCATCTGTATACGGTTTCAATAGGAATTCCTTTAAAACGATGAATATATTGATTGTTGATGATGAGCCATTAGCCAGGCAAAGATTGATTGGTTTGGTGCAGGGTCTAAATGGCTGTGAGGCCTGCGCTAATGCCTCTAATGGTAAAGATGCCTTGCGCCTGGCGCAGGAGCTAAAGCCCGATGTTGTGTTGCTGGACATTCGTATGCCAGGCATGGATGGCATTGAAACGGCTCACCACATGAACCGTTTGAGCAAACCGCCGGCGATTATTTTTACCACCGCGTTTAGCGAGCACGCATTAAAAGCCTTTGAAACCCACGCGGTTGATTATTTGTTAAAGCCCATTAAACAAGAGCGACTACACGAAGCGCTGGATGCCGCTGCGCGTTTAACCAAGCCTCAACTGGAACAACTTAAATATATTGATGAGCAGCCAAAAGTGCGCACGCATATTTGCGTAAAAACTCGCGGCAGCCTCGAGTTAGTGCCGATAGAAACCATTCGTTATTTTTTAGCCGATCACAAATATGTCACGCTGCGTACCGACGATCATGAATGCTTGATTGAAGAGTCATTAAAATCCCTGGAAAGTGAATTCGGTCATCTCTTTACACGCATTCACAGAAACGCGTTAATTGCCGATAAGTATATGAATGGACTGGAAAAAAATTCAGAAGGTCATTGCGTCATTACAATAGAAGGGATAGAAGAACGACTGGAAATCTCTCGTCGGCATTTACCCCATGTACGCAAAAAAATCAAAAATATGGCGACATTTAAATAAGCAAACAGAAAACGTTCAATTAAACTTGTTATGTATATTATTTAGCAATAATTATATACATAACATTAGCTTATTGCTGTTGAGCCCATTCTACCCCTACGCAACACGATTAATCTGCGCTAAAATACGGCGTTTTAATGTTTGGATTAATACATGTCACAAACCATTCGCATCGCAACCCGTAAAAGCCCTCTGGCACTTTGGCAGGCCGAAGAAGTGTCGCGCCAACTCCGGCTTTTGTATCCCGATATCAATATTGAATTAGTGAAAATTGTGTCTAAGGGAGACAAATTTCTCGACGCACCGCTGGCAAAAGTGGGCGGTAAAGGCTTATTTGTAAAAGAGCTGGAGCAGTCTATGCTCGATGGCGAATCGGATATTGCGGTGCATTCTATGAAAGATGTACCGATGGTGTTTCCTGAAGGTTTGCACCTGCCTGTTATTATGGAACGAGAAGATCCAACGGATGCCTTTGTTTCTAATACCTACAATAGCCTCGAAGCATTGCCGGACAATGCACGTATTGGTTCATCTAGTCTGCGTCGTCAGTTACAGATTAAAGAAGTCATGCCGAATGCTCAAATGCTCAATTTACGTGGCAATGTGAATAGTCGTCTGCAAAAACTGGACAATGGAGACTATGATGCGATTATATTAGCGAGTGCAGGTTTAATTCGACTGGAATTTGAAGATCGCATAAAAACCCGCATCGCACCGGAACAAAGCCTGCCCTCAGTGGGGCAGGGAGCGGTAGGCATAGAGTGTCGAGTTGGTGATACTAAAATTGAGTCTCTAATTGCACCTTTAAATCATATCGAAACCCACCAACGATTGAGTGCAGAGCGAGCGATGAATAATCGCCTAAATGGGGGTTGTCAGGTGCCAATAGCCGGGTTTGCCTTACTGGAAAATAATGAAATTTATCTGCGTGGCCTGGTCGGTCGTCCTGATGGTAGTGAAGTGGTACGAGGCGATATTAAAGGCCCCGTAGAGCAGGCAGAAGCATTAGGCCAGCAATTGGCCGAACAGTTATTAAATGACGGTGCTGATGTTATTTTACGTGAAATGGGCATGATTGATTGACCCGTTTGCATCGTCAATCACCCGCCAATCACGCGCTAGCCAGCTAGTATGAGTGAAAACACACACACCGTGTTGGTCACGCGCCCGCAACATCAGGCGGGTGAGTTCGTAAAGTTATTAAAAAATAATGGATTTAATTCACTGGAATTTGCCAGCATTGAAATTTTACCGGTTGAGTTAAGCGAAATACTCAAACAAAAATTAAGCTCGCTCAATGAATATGATTTAATCCTATTTATCAGTGCCAATGCGGTGCAACAGGCGCTAAACTTATTACGGCAATTGAATTTAACATCGGCCGATTTTACGGTGCCCATCGCAACCATTGGCAAGGCCACATTAGATGCCGCAACATCTGCAGGTTTTAAGGTGAGTATCTGCCCGCAGCAAGGCTTTAACAGCTCAGCATTGCTAGCACTAGAGGCGTTGCAAGCGGAACAAATTAAAGGCGCTCGATGCCTGATAATGCGAGGTGTAGGTGGCCTGGAAAAATTAGCGGATGAATTACATCGGCGTGGCGCGCAAGTTGAGTATGCACAGGTTTATCAGCGAAAAATGCCCCGCGAAGATGGCGAAATCAGCCGTAAGCAATTGAGTAAAAACTGGGACAGTTTCGGCATTAGCGCCATTACCACTACCAGTAATGAATCATTGCAAAATCTTTATGATATGCTTGAGCCACCGGGGCAAACACGAATGCTAAATACATTGCTGGTCGTGGCCTCAGAGCGAACTGAGAATCTGGCCAGAACCTTGGGCTTTAAATTTATAAAGTGTGCTAAATCGGCCATAAATTCGCACATGCTTGATGCGCTTGAAACACAGTTTAATGAATAAAGTACTTAAAGAATATAATTATGTCTAATCAAGAAACTAAGTTGTCAAATACAGTGATCGAAGGCGAGAGCGTTAGTGACACAAATAATGCGCCAAAAAATAATACGCCAAAAAAACAAAAAACAGTGGGCTTCTGGTTGCTATTGTTCTTAATCGTTTTAGTGACGATTGCAGGTGGTGCGGCCGGATACTTTTTCTGGGATCAACAGCTGAGCCAGAAAGAGGTATTAAGCGCACAACAAGCTACAATCATTCAATTAAAAAAGACCATGAAAAATGCCGCTGAAAATATTAATGAAAATGCTAAAGGGCTGGTTGATAATGCGACATTTTCAGAGGGCTTGAATAAGAAAATTGAGCAAACCCAGCGCATTTCACAGCAGGCAATTAGCATTGTGAATCGTAATCAACGTGACTGGGCATTAGCGGAAATAGATTATTTGTTACGCATCGCGCATCAACGAATTGCCGTTGCAAAAGATATCGGTGGTGCAATTGCGGCATTAAAAGGTGCGGATGCTCGAATCGAACAGCTTGGCGATTTAACCTTATTTAAAATTCGCAAACAACTTGCGAAAGATATCGGTAATTTAAGTGCAATACATCAAGCTGATGTTAATGGAATTTCATTAGCATTAGATCAGGCGATAACGTATTTACCAGAGCTGCCATTTAAGACGGTTAAAGACGAAATAAAAGAACAGTTCACAGAAAATACTACAGTGCAACAACCAGTGGCTGAAGATCAAACTTTTGTCGATTCATTACTGGAAACAGTAAAACAAATTGGTGAAATTAAAGTTCATCAACGCAGTATTAAAGCGGCGAGCAGTGCCGCGCAACAAAATCAAATAGAACAATTGTTGCGCACTTATTTATTAGGGGCAAGATTAGCGGCGTTGCGTTTTGATCAAATTCAGTTTTTGCATGAAATCGAACAAGCCAGTGAATTATTGCGTTTGCACTACGATGAAACCGATAATCGAATTCAACAGTTGAAAAAAACACTACTAGATTATTCTGCAATGCAGCTCAGCCCTAACTTGCCCGAGCTAACAAAAGCCTGGGTGTTGTTGCAAAAAGAAATCAAAACCCCAACACGTAAAACGGCTAAGTCGGCGGTTGTGAAAACAAAAGCTAAACCATCAAAAGATGTGCCACCAATACAGCAGCTCAAGCAGGAGCCTAAATAATGAAACGTTTTATATTGGCCGCACTGCTTGCAATAATAGTTTCAGTGACAATTGGTGTAACCGCCTTTTATAATGGAGCGGGTTATGTGGTGTTTAGTTTTGCCCAGTATACGGTTGAGACGTCGTTTATATTCATGCTCGGATTTTTAGCGATCAGTTTTTTTATCTTATATTATTTAATTCGCATCCTATCAAAGCTGTTGTATTTTCCAAACTATATGAGTCGTAGACATACAGAGCGTCAATCAGAGCGCTCTAAAAATGCATTGGTAAAAGGTTTAATAGAAATGTCTGAGGGACGATTCGAACAGGCTGAGAAAATTCTTATTAAGCAGGCTGATGCGAGTGATACCTCTTTGTTAAACTATTTAATGGCGGCAAGATCTGCTCAACAGGTAGAGGCTTATGATCGGCGTGATGAATATTTAAGACTAGCACACGAGGCAACGCCTTCAGCCGATATCGCCATTGGATTAACACAGGCTGAATTACAATTAAGTCATAAACAACTCGAACAGGCACTGGCAACTCTGAATCATCTATCCAATGTGTCACCAAAACATGGCTATGTAAAAAAATTGCAGGCACGTGCCTACCAGCAATTAGGTGACTGGGATAGTTTGGTGCCAATTCTTGAAGACGTGCGCAGGCTGAAAGCTATGGATGAGCGACTATTAGCTGAAGATGAAGTTGAAGCATTTAATGGCTTATTGAAAAGCAGTATTAAGCAAGTGGATGGAGATAAGACAAATGCGACCTGGCAAAATATGCCAAAACGGTTAAAAAATAATACTCGCTTAATTCAAGTTTATTGTAATTACCTGGTAAAAAATAATCATCACCAGGAAGCGGAGGTGTTAGTTAAAAATCAGCTCAGCGATACCTGGAATGATGAGTTGGCTATGTTATATTCAAATATTAAAGTCGAAGATGGAACTCGCCAGCTTGAAACAGCTGAAACCTGGCTACATGGACAGGCGAGAAATGCAGTGCTTTTATTGGTGCTGGGGAAGCTATGTGTTAATTGTCAACTGTGGGGCAAGGCGAGAAGTTATTTTGAATCGAGTCTGGGGGTTCAGCCTTCTGCAGAAGGCTATTTAAAATTGGCGGAATTACTCGATAATAAAATGGATGAGCATGAAGAAGCTCAGAAAATGTATCGACTAGGGTTGATGTATGCGGTTGATCAACAGTCTGATTGTATGCAATTAGGATTGAGCCTGGGCAATAAAATTAACCGACCGTTACTTAAAGTGATTCGGTAAAAACAGTTATTGAAACAGAATTATTTATGGACAACATAGTGTCCATAAAAATGTAATGCTTCTTTGCCATTAAATATAATTTTAACCTGTAATTTAATGCGCGCACGATTTTTCCGCCGATAGCATGTTATGAATTTCGATAAGATTTTTTTATCATCTATTTCACAAATCGCGTTGATGGCACCATCAACGGGGTGTGAGTAATTCACCTCGCTATGCTGAATAACAATATGTCCAGAAAGCTGGTTAAGTTTCATTTGATGATAAACAAAACTCCAGCCGCAAAGTACAGCAACGGAATATAGGCTGCCACCAAATGCAGTGCACTTATGATTGATATTAGGCGCTAAAGGCGCACTCAGTTCTACTTTAAATGCATCGCAATGAGCGACAGAAATTTGCATAGTTTGAGTGATGGGAATTTCATTATGCAAAACTAACTGTAGTTTTTCGCAGGTATTCATAATGTAAATTACTTCTTTTTCGCAATAGCTTGCGTCGCATCTGCAGAATATTCAAATGCATCTGAAAACATATTATCTTTCGAGGCACCTTGCTGGGTAAATAGTTCTACGGCGGCATTTACCATCGGCGGAGGGCCGCTCATATAAATGTCAAAAGGTGACAAATCTGAGAACTGATTGGCAACGACTTGATGCACAAATCCTGTTTCTCCCTGCCAGTTATCCTCATCCATCGGGTCAGATAATACAGGAGTAAAAATGAGATTTTCATTGTTTTTCATCCATTGTTTTGCCATGTCATTCATGTATAAATCGCGTAATGCTCTAACCCCCATAAATAGATGAATGGGTTGATTAAAAGCAATATGTTCGATGTGTTCTATCATGGCTTTTAATGGGCCAAAGCCGGTGCCACCACCCATCATGATGATGGGACGCTGATGATCTTCGCGTAAATAAAAGTGGCCTAAAGGCCCTTGCATTTGAAGGCTGGAATTTTCGGGCATTGATGCGAATAAAAAGTCGGTAAATAAACCGCCATCTACGTGACGAATATGTAACTCAATTAAGTCATCATTGTGCGGTGCATTAGCAATTGAAAATGCGCGGCGTTTATCGTCTTCAAGAATAAATTCAATATATTGGCCCGCGTGATACTGCAGTCGTTCATTATTGTCGAGGCTAATCTTAAGTGCAATGACATCGTGGCACAGACGATCTTTGGAGCTGACGTGGCAACCAAACTGCTTAACTTCAAGTGGCGCTAAGCTTTCTAACTCTTCAATGCTTATTTCCAGATCGCCACGGGTTTTTGCAATACAGAATAGCGCCTGTTTGTTGGCCTGCATATCATCATCAAGGGCGATGGGTTCATCGTCATAATATACTTCACCGTTCACAATGTAGCCGGCGCAACTTGCGCATGCTCCGCCTCTGCAACCATAGGGTAATTCAATATTTTGTCGCATCGCGGCGTCTAAAATAGACTCCCCTTCATCAACGTCGAACTGGTGTCCAGAAGGCTGAACGGTGACCTTATTTGGCATTACAAATCCTAGAAAAAAAGTATTAGATATTTTGCAACATAAAAACATAAAGTAAAAGCCTATAAAGTTAGGTGAATTATTAGTACAGCCTGTTTTTTGGTATAATTGAATCTAAATAATTTAATGTGTAGGAGTAATCTTGATGGCTCGCGTAAAAATCTACAGTACAGCTCGTTGTCCAATTTGCGACAAGACAAAAACCTTACTACAAAAGTGGAAAATTCCCTACGTAGAAGCCAAGGTCGATTCTGACCACAGTGCACTGCGTGAAATGTCAGAGCTCACTCAGGGTGCGCGCATGGTTCCGCAAATTGCGATAGATGGTAAGTGGATTGGTGGGTTTTCAGAATTGACTATGTTACATATGGATGATGAACTGGATGAATTAGTTGAAGCCTGATTTATCTCAGGCAATAGTGCCAGATTGGGTGCGATTTATTTCGCAGGATGCAGATGGTTGTTGGTGGGGTTACTCAGTCGAACCGCTAGAAAATCATCGTGGCTGGTATGAAAATGAAGTTGGGCAACACATAAAGTTGCTACAAGGCGCGGCACAAAAAAATTGGCGAGACAGTTTGTTCAGATTTAAAAATAATGTATAAATTAAATCCAGTCATCGCCATAATTATGGGTGATTTCTTCACCTTTTTTTATGCTTTTTAATGTCACCACTTGCAGATCTTCATAGTAACAGGCATTGGGTTTTGGATTGTGATTGATGTATTTTAAATCGCAGTCGACTTTAACGCCGACTTTGTCATTAATCCATAAAACATGTGGTCCATCAGCTGTCGTGGGTTTATATTTAATGGTGCCGATGACCGTGTCTTTGTCAATATTGCAACGCGCAAAAAGTCCCTTGCCGTGAATGCAACTGGTTTTTACTTCATAAAATGAATTCATCTTTATTGTAGCCATTTAACTAATACCTGCTTAAAAAATATTTAATTTATCCCACTTATCATCGACTTTCTGTTTAATATCGTCCTGCATTACAATCGGTTTTCCCCATTCGCGATCAGTTTCACCGGGTAACTTATTCGTTGCATCAAAACCCATTTTAGAGCCGAGGCCAGAAACCGGTGAGGCAAAGTCGAGATAATCTATTGGAGTATTCTCAATAATAGTGGTATCTCGGGATGGATCCATGCGGGTGGTCATGGCCCAGATAACATCATTCCAGTCGCGGGTGTTAATATCATCATCGACCACTATCACAAATTTGGTGTACATAAACTGCCGCAAAAAAGACCACACGCCCATCATCACGCGTTTAGCGTGCCCAGGATATTGTTTTTTCATGCTGACAACGGCCATCCGATAAGAGCAACCTTCAGGGGGTAAATAAAAATCAATAATTTCGGGGAATTGCTTTTTTAAAATGGGCACAAAAACTTCATTGAGTGCCAGACCTAAAATTGCAGGTTCATCCGGTGGACGGCCAGTATAAGTCGTATGATAAATGGGGTCGTTGCGGTGAGTGATTTTTTCGATGGTAAACACCGGAAAACTTTCTACTTCGTTATAGTAACCGGTGTGATCACCGTAAGGGCCTTCCGGTGCCATATCATCTGGATAAATATAACCCTCTAAAACATATTCGGCGGAGGCAGGGACTTGTAGGTCTGATAATTTACATTCTACTACTTCGGTTTTGCTGCCGCGTAATAACCCTGCGAAGGCGTATTCAGATAAACTGTCGGGTACCGGTGTCACGGCGCCCAATATAGTGGCCGGATCAGCGCCTAACGCAACTGCGACAGGAAAAGCTTCGCCTGGATGGTCTGCTTGCCACTCTTTAAAGTCCAGCGCACCCCCACGGTGTGATAACCAGCGCATGATCACACGGTTTTTAGCAATTACCTGTTGGCGATAAATGCCCAAATTTTGCCGATCTTTACTGGGGCCTTTGGTAATGACCAGTCCCCAGGTAATTAAAGGTGCGGCATCTTCCGGCCAACAGGTTTGGACGGGGATATTAGCTAAATCAACATCGTCTTTTTCAATAATGTTTTTTTGGCAGCTGGCTTTGCTGATGATTTTTGGTGCCATGTTTAGCACTTGTTTGAAAATCGGTAATTTTTCCCAGGCATCTTTCATGCCTTTGGGTGGCTCTGGCTCTTTTAAAAATGCCAGTAATTCACCCACGCCGCGTAGTGCATCAACCGACTCTTCACCCATGCCCATAGCAACACGTTGAGGCGTGCCAAATAAATTAGCCAGCACCGATACACTTGAATTTTTAACGTTTTCAAATAACAGGGCGGGACCGCCAGCACGTAAAGTGCGATCGCAGATTTCCGTCATTTCTAAATAGGGGTCTACTTCAACATTAATGCGTTTTAGCTCGTCTTTTTTTTCAAGTTGTGAAATAAAATCACGGAGATCTTTATATTTCATGGTCTTTTTATTTTCATAGGAAAGATAGTCCAGAGGATACTCTAAATTAAACGGTTTATTTATACAGACAAAGGTAAGCCGTATCGCAGCCAATTTTTACCAGAAACGAAACGTTCGCCGCAACGATAAAGGTTTCATTAATCGCAATGTTACGCCAATCATTTTCATCGGGTAACTTAACCGACATTTCACCGCTGATTAAAGTCATGTGCTCAATTGAGCTGGTACCAAATTCGTAATCACCTGCTGCCATGACACCGACAGTTGCTTTGTCATCTGCAGCGTTAAACGCTAGTGATTTTACCTTGCCATCAAAATATTCGTTTACATCAAACATAATAAACCTGTGTAACAATTTAAAGTGCTAGTATTTTAGCATGATCTGTTAGGGCGCCTCCGAACAAGTTTATCATGTCTCTGTGTGAATTATGTGTGAACTATGGGGTGAGCTGAGGCGTTAAGCTACAAGGTGACGTTTCGCAATGAATGGCCCGGTCCTTTACAAGAAGCGCAACGCAGTAGATGAATGATTCAGCTCGTGCCCTGCGAAGCGTACAGGTCTATGCTTATACCAGCTTGGCACGCTCGGCGTTGCAGCTTTTCATCATACCCATGTCAATAAGCGTTGGGCATGCTTACAAAGCGGCGCCTTGATTGTGAGCTCACCTGTACGCGAGATATAATAGGCTTGATCAGAGGTGCCCTGGTGATGCATCTGGTGATGCCGATGAGATTAATATTTATATTTCATCAATGCAATTTTTTTACCCTTGTCGATATAGCGCTGAAATTTATCAGTTATGGCTTCGGGGCAGCTGTTGGATTCAAATAGCACAAAATTGGCACGCTGATAAAATTCAATGAGGTGCTCAAAGGGAAAGCTGTAACATTCAATTTTACCCAGAGTGGGTTGTAAGAACTGCAATAGAGCCGAGCCAACTCCCTGTTTGCGTTGGTCGGCTGCTACGCACATGCTACGCAATAAATAACAGGATTGCACCGGATGGAGGCGCAAAGAGGCAACAATTTTATGATCTTTCAAAGCGATAAAAATTAAGTCTCCTTTCGGCGCCTGCGCGCGCATGCCATTTTTTTTATAAAACCGTTTAACCAGGGGCAGGCTATAATGGTCTGCCTGTTTGAATTCAAGTGTTGTCATTGGGTGTTTTCGTTAATGTTATTAGTGGAGTGTTAATCGCTATGTCCCGCGAAGTTTGTTACATCTGCCGTCGAGCAAAAGTGGCCTGTTTATGCGGGCGCATTGAAAAACACAGCAATCAGATAAAGATAATTGTTTTACAGCACCCGGACGAAGTGAGTAATGCTAAGGGCAGTGCCATCATAGCAAAGCTGGGCTTAAAGCAGTATCAAAGTTGGGTGGGTGAGGACTTTAGTCAGCACCCGGCTTTTAATGAGTTAATGGATGGTTCTACCGAAAAAATACGGGTGCTTTATCCTGATTTGCCTGGGCCTGACGGGTCTGGTGAGTCCAGAGAGTCCAGAGAGTCCAGTGAGTCCGGTGAGTCCGGTGATTCTGGACAGCAGACGCAGCAATTAAGGATGGATAATACGCAACAGGTAGAAGCGTTGCTGGTTATAGACGCTACCTGGCGCAAAGCCAGGTTAATGTGGGAGTGTAATCCAAGGCTACAGTGGCTTGGGCGTGTAATGTTGGGCTCTGATAAAGCTTCAAATTATCGTATTCGAAAAGTGCCTAAGCAGGGTTACTTATCCACGGTTGAAGCCATTGTAGGAGGGTTGAGGGTGCTGGAAAGGCAGTCAAATGCCTATCAGTCACTATTGGTGCTATTTGATGAAATGATTGATTTCCAGATTAACAGTATGGGAGTTGAGGTGTATAACGCTAATTATGAGCGGGATGAGTAACCTGAGCCATCGGCGAAGAGGTAGGTCGGTAATGGAGATAATTATTGATGGGTTGAGTTGGCAGGGTATTTAATTAAAAAGTTACCAATTAATTACAAGTTTTAATAGCAAATAAGTTCAGCTTAATATAGAATTCGCGCTCTTTACAAAAACAGCTTCTAAAATAGAATTCTGGGTGGTTAGCTCAGCTGGTAGAGCGTCGCCCTTACAAGGCGAATGTCGGGGGTTCGACTCCCTCACCACCCACCAAATTACGGACCGGTAGTTCAGCTGGTTAGAATGCCGGCCTGTCACGCCGG
>Ga0316206_1001208_pt1 | contig 24837 bp, 26 predicted proteins | sample 6monthpyrite_MG_FD_204942 | JGI IMG/M metagenome (GOLD analysis project Ga0316206, IMG submission 204942) | Microbial mat bacterial communities from mineral coupon in-situ incubated in ocean water Damariscotta River, Maine, United States -... | ecosystem: Environmental > Aquatic > Marine >... | reverse complement strand
AACAAGTTTTTCAAGGACACTTTCCAGGTCACCCAATATACCCAGGAGTGATGATTCTTGAAGGCATGGCTCAAGCTGGCGGAATCTTAGCATTTAAAAGTATGGATGAGCTTAGCCCGGAAGAAGTGGCAAATAAAGTTGTTTACTTCATGAGTATTGACAATGCAAAATTTCGCGCACCCGTAAGACCAGGAGATAAATTGGAGTATAAAATTAGCGTAATCAAAAGAAAGGGCACTATCTGGATGCTAGATGGAAAAGCTTATGTCGATAATATTTTAGTTTCTCAAGCTGAATTAAAAGCTATGATTGTAGATAAATAAATTGCATAAAATTTCTCCCTTAGCTATCATAGAAGATGGTGCCGTAATTGGTGAAAATGTAGAGATTGGACCTTTTTGTTTAGTCTCAGCACAAGCAACAATAGGTGATGGAACTGTCATTGACCAAGGTGCACTTATTTATGGAAAAACAACAATTGGTAAAAACAATCATATATTTTCACATGCTGTTATTGGTTCAGATCCTCAAGACCTTAAATTTGACGGTGAAGATGTAGAACTTATCATTGGTGATTCAAACAAGATAAGAGAATTCACGCTTTTTAACCCTGGAACTAAGGGTGGCGGTGGAAAAACTATCATAGGCTCACATAACCTTTTTATGGGTTATGTTCATGTCGGTCATGATGTTATCATTGGGGATTACTGTATTTTAGCAAATGCTGCAACAGTGGCTGGGCATGTCGAAATGGGTGATTATGTTGTCATAGGTGGTATGACTCCTATTCATCAATTTGTTCATATTGGAGATTATGCTATGATAGCCGGAGCTTCTGCATTAGCTCAAGATGTACCACCATACTGCATGGCTGAAGGCAACCGGGCATCTCTTAGAGGCTTGAATTTAACCGGTCTTAGACGGCAGATACAAAGAGACGAGATAGATGAGCTAAAATTGGTATACAAAGACCTTTTTGAAACTGGTCGACCTTTAAAGGATGTGGCGAATGAGCTTATTCAAAAGAGCAATAATCATCATGTTCATAAACTTTGTAATTTTATTTTAAAAACAAAACGGGGAATTCCGTACGAGAGGAAAAATATATGATCCATAGACACTGTAGTTTTTGTGATGCGAGTGAGAGTGAAGTAAATCCATTGATTGCTGGAAATGGTGTTTACATCTGTAAAAACTGTGTAATTTCAGCATATAAAATCATGTTCGGTGATGAAAAAGAGGCTCAAGAGAGTAATGATGCAGAACTAGTTGAAGCAGTAAACAACCTCATGACACCAAAAGAGTTAAATAACTTTTTAGGAGAATATATCATCGGCCAAGAAAGAGCCAGAAAACTTTTAAGTGTAGCTGTTTATAACCACTATAAAAGAATTTTTAAAACTAAAAATATTGAGGACGATGATACTGAAATAGCAAAATCAAATGTTTTACTCATAGGTCCAACCGGTAGCGGAAAAACCCTTATGGCACAAACAATTGCTAGGGTTCTAAATGTACCGATTGCTATCGCCGATGCGACAAGCCTTACTGAAGCCGGATATGTTGGAGAAGATGTGGAAAATATTTTAACCAAACTACTTCAAGCAGCAGACGGAGATATACAAAGAGCCCAACAAGGGATAGTCTTTATAGATGAAGTTGATAAAATTGCACGAATGAGCGAAAATCGTTCTATCACTCGTGATGTCTCCGGGGAAGGTGTACAACAAGCACTTTTAAAAATTATCGAAGGTGCAGCAGTAAACATTCCGCCAAAAGGTGGAAGAAAACATCCAAATCAAGAGTTCACTTCTATTGACACTACTGGCATTTTATTTATCTGTGGTGGTGCATTTGACGGTCTTGACGAAATTTTAAAAAGAAAACAGGGTGACAATGTATTAGGCTTCGGTCATGATAAAAAAACAAAAGATGAGCAAAAAACAACATACGACATGGTTGAACCTGATGATTTAGTGAGTTATGGACTAATTCCGGAACTTGTCGGTCGTCTTCCTATCATTGCATCACTCAATGAAATTACCGAAGCAGACATGGTTCGTATTTTAACAGAGCCTAAAAATTCGCTTATAAAACAATATAAAAAACTTTTTTCTATAGATGAAGTTGAACTAAATTTTGAAGATGAAGCCCTACTCGAAATTGCTAAAAAAGCAATTAAAAGAAAAACCGGAGCCCGTGGACTTCGTGCTATTTTAGAAGAAAATATGATAGATATCATGTATGAGTTACCTGAGTATAAAGGTTATGAAGTTTTAATTACAAAAGAAGTCATTGAACATGGTGAAGCACCGGCATATATTAAAAAATCTACAAAAAAAACAGCATAAGGCAAAGATATGATATTTAGTAAAATAGTTGGGCTTTTCTCAAACGATTTATCCATTGACTTAGGTACTGCAAATACAATCGTCATTGCTAAAGGAAGGGGAATTATCATCAATGAACCTTCTGTTGTTGCAGTTAAAACTGAAAAAAATGGTCACCAAAGAGTTTTAGCGGTAGGGCATGAAGCCAAAGAGATGGTAGGCAAAACTCCCGGAAACATCAAAGCTATCAGACCTATGAGAGATGGGGTCATCGCTGACTTTGATATGACTGAAAAAATGATTAGAAAGTTCATTGAAAAAGCGCACGGCAGAAGTTCTCTTATTAGTCCTAGAATTATCATATGTGTCCCTTATGGTCTAACCCAAGTTGAACGTAAAGCTGTTAGAGAGTCTGCTTTGAGTGCTGGTGCACGCGAAGTATTTCTTATAGAAGAGCCTATGGCTGCTGCAATAGGTGCCGGTGTAAATATTAGAGAACCTCAGGGGCACTTAGTTGTTGATATCGGTGGCGGTACTACTGAAATTGGTGTTGTTTCACTTGGTGGACTAGTTCTCTCAAAGTCTATTCGCACAGCAGGAGACAAAATCGATCAAGGCATTGTAAACTATGTTCGTAAAAAATATAACCTGCTGATTGGTGAGCGAGTAGCTGAAGAGATAAAAATAAATATTGGTACTGCTGTTACTCTGGATGAAACATTAACCATGATAGTAAATGGCAGAGATCAGGTTGAGGGCTTACTTAGTTCAGTTGAACTTACAAGTGAAGATGCAAGAGAAGCTATGCAAGAGCCTTTAAGAGAGATAGCTGAGGCACTTCGTGATGTTTTAGAACAGATGCCACCGGATTTAGCTGGGGATATTGTAAACCACGGTATTATCTTGACCGGCGGAGGAGCCTTAATTCGTCAGTTAGATAAATATTTATCTGATCTTGTTAGAATTCCTGTATATGTTGCTGATGAACCACTTCTAGCGGTTGCAAGAGGAACTGGACGTGCTCTTGAAGAGATAGACCTGCTACAAGAACTTTTCGAAAATGAATAAAGGGCTAGTCAGCTTTTTAACACTATTACTTGCTCTCTTTTTGAGTGCAATATATTATTCAAACACTATCCAAACGCCATTTATTTCATCACTTAATTATATTAAATCAACCTATCGCAATGCACTAGAATATGCAGATGAAACAATTTATCTACACACTTCACAAACTCAACATATCAAAGAATTAGAAGAAAAACTTCAACAATATGAAAATAATCATTTAGTTATGCAGCAGCTAGCTTCGGAAATAAATGACTTATTTCAAGAAAATAGTTCAGTACTCAGAACTAATCCTTCAGTTGAGCTGACACGAACAATCTCATATCAAAAATTTGGAAATTTAAATAGAATTTGGCTAGAAATCAATGACTACAATACATCTAAAATTTATGGACTAGCTTATAAAGAGTTAGTAGCTGGAATCGTTGTGTCAGAAAATGAAAAACCATTAGGACTTTTAAATAGGGATGCCATGAGCACTTACGCAGTAATTATAGGTCCTAATTCAGCTCCTGGCATAGCCCAGGGAACCAATAAAGAAAATATAATTGTAAAGTTTATCCCCTCATGGATTGCAATCAATCCGGGAGATGAAGTTAGAACTTCAGGCCTGGATAAACTTTTTTTTAAAGGCTTAAAAGTTGGTCGTGTACTATCTAGCACAAAATCTCAAGGTTACCAAAGCGCCATAGTTGAACCGTATTATAAAGCAAACAATCCGAACTATTTTTACATTATAAAGAGAGTCAAATGAAATATATATTAATCTTATTAGTCATTATTTCACAATTAATAGCAAAAGACACAAAACAAGAAGTTACTATTGGTGCCGGGGCTTACTTACAAACTCAGCCATATAAGAATACTGATGCAATTCTTTTACCATCACCGGTTATATTTTTTGACAATTCAATTGTTTATGTAAGGTGGACTCGAGCAGGCATTTACTTTTTGGGAGACAAGCAGGACAATTATTCATGGGGCTTTTCTTTAACTATTCAACCTAGACCTTACGGTTATCTATCCAGTGATTCAAAAAATCTCGCAGGCATGGATGAGAGAAAAACTTCTTTTGAAGGTGGTCTGGCTTTTAGTACGAAACTAGAAAAAACATACTTTGAGATTATGGCTCTAACAGATATTTTAGATAGACATGATTCTTGGCTAATTAAAGCAGAATTAGGAGATGATTTTAAAATCGGTAATTTTTCTTTTTATCCAAGTATTATTGCTATTTATAATTCAGCAAAATTTATGGATTATTACTATGGTGTAAAAAATAGTGAAGTTATCACAGATCTAAGACCTGCTTATAAAGCGGATGCTGGCTTGCAGTTTGGAGCTCAAACATACATAAGTTATCCCCTAACAGATAATGTATCAGCATTTATAAATTTAAGAGTAGATAGGTTACCCCAAGAAGCAACCAATAGCCCTATTGTAAGTGATGATTTTATCTACTCAGGGTTAGCATCTCTCATCTATACTTTTCAATATTAAAAAAACACTTAAAACTCATCAAGTTTTAAGTGCCTCTTTTGTATAATAACCAAATTTTTTATGTACATATTTCAAAGAGGTAACTATGCCAAAACGCACCGACATCAAGACTATTTTACTTATTGGTTCAGGACCTATTATCATTGGTCAAGCATGTGAGTTTGACTACTCAGGAACACAAGCTGTTAAAACACTAAAAGAGCTGGGCTACCGCGTAATACTGATTAACTCAAATCCTGCAACAATCATGACAGATCCGGAGTTCGCAGATAGAACTTACATAGAACCTATTAAAGAAGATGTTATTGCTAAGATAATTAAAGCCGAAAAAGTAGATGCAATTTTACCGACAATGGGTGGACAGACTGCACTTAATGTGGCTACTAGCATGTACGAAAAAGGGATGCTCGAAGGTATCGAATTTCTAGGTGCATCTCCAGAGGCTATCCATAAAGGTGAAGATCGTTTGGCGTTTAAAGATGCCATGATAAAAATCGGTATGGATTTGCCATATTCACAATATGCGTATAACATGGATGATGCACTTAATGCTGCAAACACAATCGGATTTCCTATCATTATCAGAGCTTCATTTACACTTGCCGGCGGTGGGAGCGGTGTAGCATATAACATGGATGAGTTTAAAAAATTAGCAGCTCGCGGTTTGGATGAATCTCCAGTTACTGAAATTTTAATCGAAGAATCTCTTCTTGGCTGGAAAGAGTATGAGATGGAAGTTATCCGCGATAAAGCAGATAACTGTATCATCGTTTGTGCCATTGAGAACTTTGACCCGATGGGTGTTCACACCGGAGATAGTATTACTGTTGCCCCTGCCCTAACTCTAACAGATAAAGAATACCAAAGAATGCGTAATGCTTCTTTTGATATTTTAAGAGAAATCGGTGTTGACACCGGTGGTTCAAATGTGCAGTTTTCCATAGATCCCAAAACCGGTAGAATGATTGTTATTGAGATGAATCCTCGTGTATCTCGTTCTAGTGCATTGGCTTCAAAAGCAACCGGTTATCCAATTGCTAAAGTTGCAACGCTTTTAGCTGTAGGTTTTACTCTCGATGAGATTACAAATGACATCACAGGAACTCCTGCATCTTTTGAACCGGTAATCGATTATATTGTTACAAAAATCCCACGTTTTACATTTGAGAAATTCCCTGAAGCTGAAAATACTTTAAGTACAAGTATGAAATCAGTGGGTGAAGTTATGGCAATCGGTCGTACTTTTAAAGAGTCTATGCAAAAAGCCCTTTGTTCACTTGAGACCGGACTTTGCGGTTTTGATGAGATAGATGCAGATACCGAATTTATTAAACATGAAATTCGCCGTCCAAATGCTGACAGGATGCTTTATGTTGCAGAAGGCTTCCGCCGTGGTATGAGCGTTGAAGAGGTATTTGATACTTGCCAAATCGACCCTTGGTTTTTATACCAGATAGAAGAGCTAATAAAAGCGGAGAGCACAATCACCGATAAAATTTTATTTGATGAAAATTTTATGAGAAGCATCAAAGTGGATGGTTTTTCCGATACAAGAATTTCTCAACTCATCGCTAAAAATTCAAACGAAAATGTAGATGAAAACGCGGTTTATAAAGCAAGAAAAGATTTAGGTGTAAGTTTTGAGTTTAATGAAGTTGATACATGTGCGGCTGAATTTGAAGCACTGACTCCATACCTTTATTCAACCACAAACATCACAAAACTTCCAAATGTAACAAACCGTGTAAGTGAGAATAAAAAAGTTCTTATTCTTGGCGGTGGACCAAACAGAATCGGTCAAGGTATCGAGTTTGATTATTGTTGTGTTCATGCAGCCTTTGCTCTAAAAGAGATGGATATTGAAACAATTATGTATAACTGTAATCCTGAAACAGTCTCAACTGACTATGATACTTCAGATGTACTGTATTTTGAACCGATTGACCTTGAGCATGTAAGAGCAGTTATTGAAAATGAGCAACCAGATGGAATTATCGTTCACTTCGGTGGTCAAACTCCACTTAAACTCGCAGATTCTCTTACAAAAATAGGTGCAAAAATCGCAGGCACACCTTCTGCGGTCATTGACCTTGCAGAAGACAGAGAGCAATTTTCAAATTTTGTAACCAAACATGGACTTAAGCAGCCTGAAAATGGATTGGCAAGAACAAAAGAGGAATCTTATGTTATAGCACAGAGATTAGGTTATCCGGTACTTGTCCGTCCATCATTTGTTCTTGGCGGTCGAGGGATGAGAATCGTTTATAGCGAAGATGAACTAAAACAGTACATGGATTTGGCTGTATCAGTTTCACATAATGCTCCAGTTCTGGTTGATAAATTTCTTGACCAGGCGATTGAGCTTGATGTAGATGCTATTTGTGATGGAGTGGATGTTTACATCGGTTCTGTTATGCAGCATATTGAAGAAGCCGGAATCCACTCAGGAGACAGTGCTTGTTCACTTCCACCTGTAAACCTTTCAAAAGATATGATTGCAAACGTAGAGCAGCAAACTAAAACAATAGCTCTTGGTCTTGGTGTAATTGGACTTATGAATGTTCAATATGCAATTTATCAAAACGAAATTTATCTTATCGAAGTAAACCCACGCGCAAGCCGAACTGTTCCATTTGTAAGTAAAGCTACAGGTATGCCTTTAGCAAAAGTAGCAACGCGCGTTATGGTTGGTGAGACATTAAGAAGTGCCCTAAAATACTATGATAACTACAATATTGTAACTGAAGAAAATGGACTTTTAAAACCACTTCTAAAAGATCATGTATCTGTAAAAGAGGCAGTTTTTCCATTCCATAAGCTTTATGGTGCAGATTTAGTTCTAGGTCCTGAGATGAAATCAACCGGTGAAGTTATGGGGATTAGCTCTAACTTCGGTATTAGTTTTGCAAAAGCTCAACTAGCAGCCGGGAATAAAATTCCAACAAGTGGAACTTGTTTCTTATCTTTTGTAGACACAGATAAGATACATGCACCTGAAATTGCACGAGGTCTTCATGTACATGGATTCAAACTTGTTGCAACCAAAGGGACTCAAAAAGTCATAGAAGAAGCCGGCATACCATGTGAGGCTATATTTAAAATTTCTGAGGGCCGTCCAAATATAGAAGATAGCATGAAAAACAATGAAATTCAAATGGCTATAAATACATCAGACAACAACACTTCCAAAAAAGATGCCGTCGTAATCCGTCAAGAGGTTTTAAAGAAAAACATACCATATTTTACAACCCTCAGTGCTGCAAGAGCTACAATACTCGCACTCGAAGAGATGAAGAACGATTCATGGTCAGATGTACATGCACTTCAAGATTTCCTAGCTTAAGAGTGCCTGTAATTCTTACACAAACTGACACTACTGTCGGTTTTTTATCTCAAGATTCAGAGAAACTTTACGAGATAAAATCTCGTAATACAAAAAAACCTTTCATAAAAGTTTATAACAGTTTCAAAACTTTTCTTACATGTGGCAACAGAGTCCCTTCTACGTTTAAATCAACAATCCGCCGAAGTAAAAAAACAACATTTATAGTTAAAAATAAAGCTTTTAGAATTGCTAACATATCTTTGAATTCTTCAGTTATCAATAAGAGCACTTGGTATTATTCAACATCTGCAAATCAAGCTAACAAAAACTTTGATAGAGTTTTTTGTGAGGATAAAGCTGATATAATAGTGGAAGATAAAAATGGACTTCACGAAAGAAGTTCTTCTAGCTTATATAAGATAAATAAAATAAAGAGGGAAAAAATAAGATGAGTAAGGTTATACAAGCATTCTTAAGTGGTGTATTTTTTACTTTCTTTTTAGATTTTTTTGTTATTTTAGGAGTAAAGCTAAATTATATCGATTTTTATGAGATTAATCTTTACTATAATATTCTCTTTGCTGATCATCAAAATATTTATATTTTTCTAAGTTTAACTATAATTATAGGTTATTTAGTGATTTATACACAAAATACTAAAACCAGCCTCCTGATAATTGGAACATTATTTTTATTATCCTTGTTCACGCTTATTCAACCTATCGGTTATGCTGTTGGCGAGTTTATATTGATGACAAAGAATATAACACTTAAAGAAAAGAAAAACACCTTTACCGGGGACATATACTATGATGGAAGAAAAACAATTACGATGTATGATTATAGACTTGATAAAATAATTTCACTAAATAAAAAGGATATACAACCATGATAAGAACTAAAGTTCCATGCAGGGAGGCACTAAATGCCGAGTCGTAAACATATTTCTTCTTTAGCTGGCGGCGTTGCACTTGGCAGTGCTGGCATAATTATGATGAGCGTACTGAGCGGATGCGAATCACCACAAGAAAAACAACAAAATCGTTTTCTTGTAATCGAACAACAAACAAACGGCAAATATATTGTGGTTGAAGAGATGCCGACAGAGGGGCCAAGTCGAGCTATCATCCGCGAAAAAGATGCAAATGGCAATACAGTCGAGAGATTTATGAACGAGGCTGAGATGAAAGCCCTAGCGGAGCAAGAATATCAAAAAGTTCAAAATGGCACATCCGAAACAGTTCAAAGTGGAGATACCAGTGCAGGAATGGGCTTAGCCGGAACTATATTAGCGGTAGCTGCCGGTTCTCTACTTGGTAATATGGTGGGAAATGCACTTATGAATAACAAAAACTTTTCAAGAAATTCTGCCTCAACAAATAAAAGTGCATACAGTCGTTCAGCGGCTTCAAGAGCATCTAGTTCAAAATCGACAAAAAAAAGCTTCTTTGGCGGAACATCAAGTAAAACATCTGCTAGAAGTGGCGGATTTTTTGGTGGTTGATACATGCTTAAACTAAGAAAACTAAACCCTTTAGATGATAGGGATCTCGAAGAGTTAGGCTTTACATGGCATACAGATACAGATGGCACTAAATATGTAAGTGATGCCTTGGTTGAAGTATCAGTACAAGAAGCAGAGGCTTATTACGAAGCAGCCAATACAATTTATGACATGTTTGTCGAAGGGGCCCAACATGTTATAGATAACGACCTGTATTTTGATTTAGGCATCCCTTTTAACTTGATTGAAACAATTAAAAAAAGTTGGGAACATGATGTTCATTGGCATATTTACAGCCGCTTTGATTTAGCTGGAGGAATTGACAATAAACCAATAAAACTTATAGAGTTTAATGCTGATACGCCAACCGGTCTTTTTGAGAGTGCCCTACTCCAATGGGCTTTATTAAAAAATAACAACATGAACGAGCAACAGCAGTTCAACAATATCTACAAAACTGTCAGTGAAAACTTTAAAAGACTTATAACTCTTTTTGATGATACAGAACTTTTTGATGAAAGATATGACGGCTGGAAGATTCTATTTTCCTCAATGGCCGGCAATGATGAGGAAGAAGCTACAACAAGACTTCTTCAACAGATGGCGACTGATGCAGGGTTCAATACAAGTTTTGAGTACTTGCAAAATGTCCAGTTTGATGAAAATGGCATCGCTGACGCAAATGGGCATGAGTATGAATATTGGTTCAAACTCTATCCATGGGAAGATATAGCGACAGATGAGCCGGAACTAGCTACGACTTTAGCAAACATCATGCAAAATCAAAAAGCTATCATACTCAATCCGGCATATACGCTGTTATTTCAGTCAAAAGGGATGATGAAAATTTTATGTGATTTGTTTCCTGATTCACCTTACCTGTTAAAAACATCTTTCGAGCCATTAAAAGGGATGAAACAAGTTGAAAAAACTGTTTTTGGAAGAGAAGGTGCAAATACTCAAATAATTGATGCAGACGGAACTGTTTTAGAGCAAACTACTGGACCTTATGATAACTATAAAAAAGTTTATCAAGAGTATGTAGACTTTCCTAAAGATGCTCAAGGCGTTAAATACCAAGCCGGTGTTTTCTTCGCCTATGAGGCATGTGGAATGAGTTTTAGAAAAGGCTCAGAAATTATGGATAATATGAGTAAATTTGTCGGTCATGTTTTAACATAAGACATTTCAATACTGATTGAAATCATTTTGTATTTTTTTACTATTTTCTACAAAAAGAGTTTTTACAAATTCTGAATCAGAATTTGTAAATTCATTTCCAGTGTATGTAAAATCAAACTTATCTCTAATTTTATCCACAAATAAAAGTGCACTATCATGATTTGTGTGAGTTAAAAACACTACCAATAAATCTGAATTAAGCTGTTGTATAATGTCTGTTCTTCTAGTACATTTTTCTAAAATATTAAAAGCATTTTTATCATCTGTATTTATTAAAATAACAAAAAGTGGAATTTTATACCTAGAAGTTCTATAAAACTCATCAGCTCCTATTATTAATACACTTTCAATCAAAAAATCCATTCAACTTTCCTTTTATTCTCAGGAGTATATCGATTACTTACTTTTAATCTTTTAAAAATGCATCTTGTCATATAAAGCGCAAGATATTTTTTATAACTGTATTCAGCTAATTGATATCCTAATATTTGTATCATACAAACCAAGTATCAAGCAAAGGAGTATAATGAGTACAAGATTTAAAAGCTTGCATGAAATCTCACCAGATATAGATAAAGCGTTTAGAAAATTTTATGATAAATTATTAAATGATATCCATTTAACAAACTTTTTCGATTCTCAAGAGCAGATTTCGTTGCTTATTGAAAAACAAAAAGAATTTTTCACAAAATCTCTTAGCATGTCAGATGCAGAGCTCGAACTTAGTTATACTAAACTTGGTGAGTATCATTACGACATTCGTATACCCTATGTTGATTTTATGAAAGGTCTGGAGATACTCGAAGAGCATTTTTTAATTTATTCACAAAATATCTCAAAATCAACTGACTTAATGGAAGATATCTTTGCATATTTTAAATATATAAAAGCTTTAACGGCTAAGGGATATTTAAATAAAATGCTAGAAGAGGATGAAAAAGATATTGAACTATTTTTTGAAAACTTATCCAATTATGATAACGAATTACATAAGAAAATTGTCTTTGATAGAATATCATGGCTGAAATCTTTGATTAGTGCCATCAAATATGGCACTCCTTTTGACTTAGAAAAAAAAGAACAGGAACTTAAATTTTGGCCTCAAAATATCAATTTTATAAGTCCCGGTAAAAAAATATTTATAGAAGATTTAGAAAAAAGAATCAGCATCAATAGTAGAAATTTATTTTACTTCTACAAGAAAGGTGATTTTTTAGAAATTCTACCACTCTACTCATCACTGTTAAGTATATATAAACTGACACTCCTAATAAGTAACTCTTTGACAATCACTATGACTGATCATCTAATCCAAAATCTTAAAATAGACAAACTGACGAACCTTTATAGAAAAGATTCTTTTGAGCATTTTTTAGAAAAAGAGATAGCATTTTTTAAAAGAAACAAAGAATTTTTCAGTGTTGTCTACATAGATGCTGATGATTTTAAGAGTATAAACGACAACTATGGACATTGGAGTGGGGACAAGGTTTTGGAAAAAATCGGTAAAAGTATAAATAACAATATTAGAGCCTCTGACATAGGTTTTAGAATAGGTGGAGATGAATTTGCTATCATACTAAAGGGTGCCAACAAAGAACATACGCTTAAAATATGTGAAAACATAAAATCAGAAATTGCTAATTTTGAATTTATTTATAATGATCAAAAATCATTTTTTGTTGATGTGAGTATTGGATTTAGCGAATGTAATAATATGGATGAAGCTTGCAGCATAAAAGAAATAATAAAAAAAGTTGACAAAGAGCTATATATTTCTAAGAAAAAAGGCAAAGGGATTATTAGTTTTTAAATTATTTGAAGCATTCTAAAATTACAGATTCTATCTATTTAAGAGTTTTACTTTAATCCTCTATATAAACTTACTGCTTAGCAGTACTTCGTCAAAAACTTATTTAATTGATTTGCAAACTCATGCGCATCTTTTTGAGAAAAGGGTGCCGGTCCTCTTGTTATCTCTCCACTTTCACGAATCTTTTCCATGAGATTTCTCATAGCCAAATACTGTTTGATGTTATCCACGCTGTACAACTCTCCACGATGGTCTATGGCATGTGCTGATTTATTTATAACACGATCAGCGAGCGGGATATCCGCTGTTATTACTAAATCACCCTCTTCTACCATTTCAACTATTTTATGGTCAGCTTCGTCTGCGCCAGCTTCTACTATAATGTAAGTAACAAGTTCGGACTTGCCAATATCTACTTTTTTATTTGACACAACAAATGTTTTTAAATTTAATCTTAAAATTGAGCGAAATAAGATTGGCTTCAAAAGGTTAGGAAATGCATCTGCATCAACATACACTTTAAGCATTTATTAAATCCATTTTTTTCTTTCTTGTAAGTTTTTTAATGATATATTCTCTCTTTGAGGCACTGCTTCTGTCCTGTGATTTTTCTGAATAGATGAGCTTTACAGGTCGGCGATATTTTGTGTATTTCGCACCTTTATCGGAAGTATTGTGTTCTTCGATACGCTTATAAAGATCTTTTGTTATACCGGTATACAATGTTGCATCACTACACTCAACAATATATACAAAGTAAGACATGCAGACATCTCCAATTTAGTTAAATCCAAATTATACAGTAGGAAATTAAAAATTTACACCACCATTAAAGCGGCTTAAAATTTTCACTAAACATCCCTTAAACACAAGCATAAAAGATTTTTAGAAATATCTACTGCATAGTTTTAGTTAAAATTATTGTACTATAATATGAATACAAAAAGGGGAAGGTTTGGCATTTAATTTAGAAAATACACTTGTAATCGGCATCTCTGCCACAGCTTTACTTGATTTGTCTGAAGCAGATGAATTATTTACAAAAGAATACCTAAAGCATCCCGAAGATGCTATCCGGAGATACAGGGAGTATATGCTTAAAAATGAAAATATCCCGTTACATGAAGGGATAGGTTTTCCTCTTATTAAAGCACTATTGGAACTAAACAGATACCAAAAAAGTGGTGATGCTCCCTTGGTGGAGGTGGTGGTCATGTCAAGGAACTCTCCAGATACCGGAGTTAGAGTTTTAAATACTATAAGAAAGCTAAAATTAAATATAACACGTTCTGCATTTACTGCCGGTGAATCCAACGCTGACTATTTAGAAGCCTTTGATGTTGACCTCTTTCTGACGACAAACGAATCTGATGCACAGAAAGTTATTGACAATCGAGTTTGTGCCTGTGCTATACTATCAACTCCACCTTCATATAAGTGCGATATACCAGAAGGTCAGGTACGAATAGCATTTGACGGCGATGCCGTACTATTTGATGAAAGTAGCGAACTGGTGTATAAAAATGAGGGAATTAAAGCTTTTCACGATAATGAAGAAAAATCTCAAGATATACCTATGAACGAAGGACCCTTTGCTACTTTTTTAAAAAAACTGGCAAAACTCCAGGAGAGACTGCCCATGAGTATGGAACTTTCACCTGTTCGCATTGCAATTGTGACCGCTAGAAATTCTCCTTCAGACCTAAGAGTTATAAAAACACTCAGACACTGGGGTGTATATGTTGATGAAGCATTTTTTCTTGGTGGAATAGAAAAGAGTAAAATTTTACAATCATTTAAAGCACATATATTTTTTGATGACCAAGATGTACATTTAAAAACCTCATCTCTAGTTGTACCTTCTGGAAAAGTTCTCTATCCTTCTGCATCAGGACTTAAAATAAAATAAGTTTTATGACATATAAGTATCATAATGTAACAATTTTATCACCTTTTTCATAACTTACTTGTATATAGAATATAGTTCTATTATAATTAGAACAATTAATATAATGGAATATTGGCTATGCAAGAAAGAAGTGTTATCATCATTGAAGATGATGAAATTACAGCTTTAAATCTAAAGATATCCCTTCAAAAACATGGCTATGATGTAATAGCAGTTTTTCATAATTCAGTGCAGGCAAAAAATCATATAAAAAGATTCAAGGCAGATATTGCAATAGTTGACATATCTTTACAAGGAAAAAACGATGGAATTGCACTGGCTGATTTCATAAAAAAAGAACTTGGCATCCCATTTATTTATTTAACTTCTTATAGTGACGATGATATCATCTCTCAAGCAAAATTAACTGAACCTTATGGATATATTGTAAAACCCTTTGATCCATCTTCCCTCCATGCAACAATACAAATGGCACTTTTCAAATATGAAGCTGAAACTCAAAGAAAAGAAACTGTAAACTCCTTGCATGTTAATAAAGTAAAGCTGGAACAATTACTTTCTTCCAAACAAATTGCAGACAAGCCTATAGTGTCTTTTGGAGATAATTATCATATTGATATTGATGTTTGTGAGAGTTATTATAATAATAAAAAAATAAGACTTACAAAAAAAGAAAATGCATTTTTAAGATTGCTCGTAGCACAGCTTGGCTCTGTTGTAAGTTTTGAACAGGCTATGAATTATGTATGGGAGGGTCATGGCGCTACAGAAAATAGCGTTAGAACATTAGTTTGGAGGCTTAGGAATAAGTTACAGACAGACATTATTAAAAATGCATCTGGTACTGGTTATTACATAGAAGCATAATTAGTCAGCTACTAGAACGCGTTTAAAACTCTGTGCCAGTAACATAAAACCACACTTCTAAGCATGTCTCTAGCCTCCCTTAGAAAAGATGGCAAATTAAAAAAGTTCAAGTGAGCAGTTTCTCATTGGAATAATCCATTTTTTTGAGGCATTTTCTATGCCTACATATAGAAATTCCCAACACTCTCCCATTATTTTCTATTTGCTGCTTCTTCTTCAAAAAGTTTCAGTTTCAACACATGTCTTTCAGTTATAACAGTCTTAAATTCACCCTCGAAAACTTTTATCTCAAAAACAAAACCTTCAACATGAACATTCCTTTTTCTTCCCTCTTTATGACGAACTCTTGCAATCATCATCACTTCATCATGAACTTTTACTGGAGATAAAAACTGACAATCAGATGCAACTAAAACAACATTTCTTTCGTTTATGGCGGCCATGGCAGCAAAATCTGCTGCACTAAAAACAAATCCACCGTGTATTAAACCCATACTGTCTGCGACCATGTCCTCAGTAGTTGTAAGCCTTAGCTCAACATAACCTTCTTCAAGTTTTAGAATATCACCGCATAGTCCACGATTTATTTCTTCATGTGTTTTTAAACTTAGAGTATCACTTTCATTTTTATATTCTTCGAGTTCTAAATCATCAACATCTTCATCAATATTCTTTTGTTTACTCATTTTTTGTCCTTAATTAATCTAACATAAACTCTTTTTGGTGCAGGATATCCTTCAATTGTTTTACTACTGTCACTCGGATCTAAAAAGTCTTCTAAAGATTGACCGTCCATCCATTGGGTCTTTCTTTGTTCAGTTACATTTGTTGTTGAAGTTTCTAGAACTTCAACAACACCAAATCCAGCTCTTAAACACCAGTTTTTTAAGGCAGATATAGTTGGAACAAAATGTATATTCGGTATTTTCGAATAAGATGACTCCGGACACAAACACATCTCATCTTCACCATCTATATAAAAAGTATCTAAAATAACTTCACCTTGATTTTCTAGTCCACGGTACAGTGATTTTAGCATAGCCACAGGGTCACTTCTATGGTAAAGGACACCAAGACAAAAAATTGTATCAAACTTTTCTTCATAAAATTCTAGATGCTCAACACCCAATAGTTCATATACAATATCACTTTTGGCAAAATGATTTATAAAATCAAACTGTGTTTTATACAGTGGTGATGGATCAAAACCTACTAAAGACTTTGGTTTGTCTTCTTGCATTCTAAAAAGATAATAGCCATTGTTACACCCTATATCGGCTACTTTCTTATCTTTTAAACTAAAATATGGTCTCAAGAGATTATACTTTATGTTACTTCGCCATTCTGTATCTATAAATATGTCCAATACTTGGAATGGCCCCTTTCTCCATGGCATCATTAGTTTGGCAACATCTTTTACAAGCAGCACATCTTCACAAGTACCGCTAATAGTCACTTTATCACCTAGTTCTACTTGCCAAATGCCAACAGGTAAAGTGTCAAGTGCTTTACGCAATGGCGCAATATTTTTCCAACTCATCCACTTTTGTCTTTCTTTTCTTATTGTTTCTAAATTCATTAATGATTTACACACCTAAATTTTATTATAATTGTATCCAAATATATCTCTAAGGAATTATATGAGACTAGAAAAAAAAGCAACCGTTATATCTACCTCCGTTGCTGCAGTACTAGTAATCATAAAAATGACAGTTGGAATTTTAAGTGGTTCAATTGCAGTACTAGCTTCTGCTATTGACTCCTTTTTAGATTTAACCGTATCACTTTTTAATTATTTTGCACTTCACAATGCTGAAAAAGACCCTGATGATAAGTTTCACTTTGGACGAAGTAAGCTAGAACCGCTTGCGGCAGTCATAGAAGGAACAATTATTTCCATATCAGCTTTATTCATCCTCTATGAAGCTCTTCTAAAAATCACACATAACAGACCAACTGAGCATGTATTTGCAAGTATATTAGTTATGGTTACTTCTTTTGTAATAACTGCATTTTTAGTTACATTTTTAAATATTGTTGCAAAAAAAACAAAAAATATGGTCATTCGAGCAGACGCCCTCCACTATAAAACAGATCTTTTTTCAAATGGTGCTATTTTGCTTGCTTTGGGGCTCATATCATATACCGGAGAGCATCTTATTGATCCTATTTTAGGAGTAGCTATCGCGTTTTACATGATTTATTCGGCAATTCCCATCATAAAAGAAGGTACATTAATGCTCTTGGATGCTGCAATACCTGAAGAAGATATTGAAAAAATAGTCGATATAATTCAACAAGAATTAGCAATCACAACATACCACGATTTAAAGACCAGAGAATCCGGCTCACATGTTTTTGTTTCAGTTCATGCAGTTTTTAATGTGAGCATATCATTATATGATGCACACCTGATTTCAGACAGGATTGAAGCTAAAATAAGAGATATATTTAAAGATAAAAAGACTCATATATTAATTCATATGGATCCTTATGATGATTCTGAAATGAATGAGCAAGAAGATACTTACTAGAGAATCAATGATGAATCTTGACTTTTGTACCAAGTAGTACTATAATTTGGACAATGAAACATATTCTAAAACAAAAAAATCATATTGGAAGACCAAAAACTTTTGACAAAAATGAAGTTCTAAAGCTTGCAATGCTTCATTTTTGGGAGCATGGATATGATAATACAAGCCTTGACGATTTATTAATGGCAATGGGTATTAAAAAAAGTAGTTTTTATAGCACATTCAAATCAAAAGAAGAAATTTTTTCTCTCACACTCGATGTATATAGACAGGAGACTTTTTCTTTTTTAAAAAATTTAAAAAATGAAGTTGGAGCAAAAGAAACACTTTTAACATTAGCAAATTCAATTATTAAGGAACTTAAAGACACTGGAAAAGTAAAGGGTTGTCTAATGATGAATTCTTCAAAAGAGTGCTATGGGAAATATCCTGATTTAAGTCATCAAATTGCGTTAGACTTCAATACATTTTCTGATTTCTTTGCAACTATAATAGAAGAAGCAAAAAATAAAAAAGAAATTCTAAATTCACTTAGTGCACAAGTAATTACTGGTAGATTTTTAAGTATATCAAATGGATTAGTGATTATGATTCAAGCCGGAGCAAGCAAAGAAGTAATAGATGATATATTACTTTCGATAAATGAGCTTCTAGAATAGCAATCTATTTTTTCAATATTTTTGTACTTCTTAGTACAAAAATATAATTTAAGGAGGAAGTTATGTAAATGAAAATTTAAAAGGCCTTGGTGTATTTTTGTACCACTTAGTACAGTATTATAATAAAATAAAAAGGATAATTTATGAGTTTATTAAAAACAGTAGCAGTTAATGAAGCAGATGGAAAAGTTAAAGAGATATATGATGAGATACAAAATACTTTTGGACAAATACCAAATGGTATACAACTTTGGAGTATGGATCCAAAAGCACTCGAAGATCAGTGGAGTCATATTAAAGAAACTTTGAGTATGGACAAAGATACTCAAAAATTACATACAATACTTAGATTTTTAACAGCCAAAGACGTAGATTGCAAGTATTGCGTTGGCTTTAATGCAGGAATGCTAATCAACATGTTTGGTATGAATATGGATGAATTAGAAGGTATGAAAAAGAGCCCGCTACAAGCACCATTAAATGAAAAAAATAAAGAGTTGCTGGTATTTACACTTAAAGCTTTAAAAAATGCACATGAGGTTAATAGTAGAGATATTGAAAAACTTGAAAAATTAGGTTTAAATCAAATGGAAATTTTCGATACAGTGAGAAGAGCAAGTCATATGCTTGTTGTAACTACTCTATTTGACACTTTTAAAGTAGAAAAAGATATTTAAAACAAAACCCACATAATTTATATTTTCCACATGTGCTGATATCACATGTGGAAATATTTTTAAATCAAAATTTCTATTTGGCAAATTCAACAGCCCTGCTTTCACGAATCACATTGACTTTTATCTCACCTGGATACTGAACTCTTTCTTCTATCTCTTTTGCTATTTCTCTCGCCAATAAGATAGACTCGTCATCATTAATTAAAGTGGCATTCACTATAACTCTGACTTCTCTTCCGGCATTTATAGCATAAGCCTGTTTTACACCAAGATGTACTGAAGCTATCTCTTCTATTTCTGTCACTCTTTTTAAGAAACTCTCTAGCACTTCTCTTCTAGCTCCTGGACGAGCTGCAGAGAGTGCATCAGCGGCACAAACAGCTCCACATTCAACAGATTCTATCTCTTGCAAGCCATGATGAGCATAAATAGCATTTATTACTACACTATCTTCATTGTAACGTCTACAAATTTCAGCACCCAAATCTACATGATTGCCCTCATGGTCATGAGTGAGTGCTTTTCCTATATCGTGTAAAAGACCAGCTCTCTTTGCTAGAGTTGAATCTCCACCCATTTCAGCAGCCATAATACCTGCAAGATGAGCAACTTCCAGCGTATGAGCTAAAGCATTTTGCCCATAACTTGCTCTATACCTAAGTCTTCCAATAAGTCTCACAAGATCTGGATGCATCACGCCAATCTCCATATCGGCTATAAGTTCCTCTCCCTCGTTTAATATGGAAGCTTCAAACTCTTCCGATACTTTCTCAAAAATCTCTTCGATTCTTGCTGGCTGTATTCTCCCGTCTTCAATAAGAAGTTGTAGTGTTTTCGTAGCTATTGCACGGCGATAAAGGTTAAAACTGCTAACCAAAATTGCATTAGGGGTATCATCTATAATAATATCAACACCCATAAGTGTTTCAAGGGCTTTAATATTTCTACCCTCTTTGCCGATTATGCGACCCTTTAATTCATCATTATCAAGATAAACTAAATTTGTAAGTCTCTCAGAAGCAAATTCCCCTGCAAAACGGCTCGTAGCCTGAGCTAATATATAATCAGCTTTTCTTTTACCCTCTTGCTTGGCTTCATTCTCATAACGTCTCACTATATGTGCAACCTCAGCACGGGACTTCTCTTCAACTTTTTCAAGTAAAACAGCTTTGGCTTCATCTTTGGTCATCCCTGCACTATGTTCTATAGTGTGAAATGCTTCATTTATCTTATCTTCATATTTACTTTTTAGCAAGTTTAATGATTTTTCATTTCTTTCTAAATCAACTCTTTTAGCGTTTGCAACAACAAGTTCATCGTGAAGGCGTTTTTCTTCACTTTGCTTATATTTCTCAAAAGTTTGTTCTTTTCGTATCGTATCAATTTCTCGTTTTTCAAGATTAGCTTTTGCTCTATCTTTCGCACTTTCATAATGTTTTATAGCTTCTAACTCAATTTCCTGAGATTTCAGACTTGACTTTTGCAAAAGCATTTGTGCTTCATTTTCAATAGCACCGGCTTTTGCTCTTGCTTGGTCAATGTAAACATCAAAATTAGCACTAGTGATTTTTTTAGAGATGATAAATCCGATAAGACCACTAAAGATAGCAATTGTGCCACCTTGTAGCATTTCATCTAACATCCATATTTCCTCTTTTTGACTAACCGTACTTTTGACGTTAGTAGTAAATCGCATGAGACATCATACGAATCACACACAGATTTATTTGTATAACAAAATTCAGATTGAATAAAAATTGTGTATGGTTTCTTTTTTAATTTTGCAAAGAAACGATCATACATCCCTTTTCCAAAACCAACTCTTTGTAAGTTCATATCTACCCCAACCGCTGGTACTATAGCTATATCAATATTATTTATTTTTTTTAGTGAATTTCCCGCTTCAAAAATACCAAATTTATTCTGCTTTAACGGTAGTCTAAATGGTACCATTTTAAAGCTTTCTCCTTGCATAAACGGGACAAAGACGTCACATCTTTTTCTTAATTTATTCATGGTTTTTGTTATGTCAGCTTCAAAATGCAAAGGATAGTAAAAAAGTACTTTTTTTCCTCTACAATCGCTTAACTCCTTAAAAAGTTTCAGGTTCAATAAAGAATCTTTATAAAATTTATTATGTTTTGTGTTGTTTTTAATCTTTTTTAAACATTTTTTTCTAAATGTAGCTTTTGTAAGAGGCATATAAAATCTTTATGGTAAAATTGCGCAGAAATTATTCTACTTAAAAAACATTAAAACAAAGGTACTTCCCATGTTCAAACAATCAATTCTGTTGATATTACTGGCATTTATGCTCACATTTCAGGCTTGTTCTAAAGATAAAACACAAGATGCAAACGCTATGATATCCGCTGATGAATATGTGTTAACTGGTCTCGATAAAAAACAATACAAAGTTACAAAAGAGATGGATGGTTTTCTTTTAGAAAACTCAAAAGGAAAGGTTCTTATTTTTGACATATTTGCAACCTGGTGCCCACCTTGTCAGGCCTCTGCTTCACATATAAGTTCACTACAAAAAAAATATAAAGACGATGTTGTAGTCATTGGACTCAACATAGAAGATCATATTCCAAACGCTAAATTAGAAGAGTTCAGAAAAACTTATGGAGCAGATTATATCCTTGTCAACTCTGAAAAAAACAGACTATTAGCAGATGCGATTGTTCATGAGTTACAATTAGGCGATAGATACCCAATCCCTATTATGGCAATATACAAAGACGGAAAACTTATAAAACATTATATTGGTCTTGTTCAAGAAGAATTTGTGGAGAGTGACATTAAAAATGCTCTGGGCAAATAAGGAATTAAATGTTAAACTTTTTTAAAGATTCTCTCGAAAAAACAGCAGCAGCAATCAAAACCATTGCACCAAAGAAAAAAATCACACTCACAAAAGAAGAATTAGAAGATATTTTACTTGAAGCTGATGTTGAATATAGATTAGTTGAAATTATTATAAACGAGATTTATCAAGATGTAGTTACTAGAGAAATTTTACGCTCAAAACTTTTAGCAACTATGGCTTGGATGCGATATATAGAGCCTGAATTCACACCCCCTTTTGTTGAACTCATAGTTGGTGTAAATGGTGCCGGAAAAACTACGACTATCTCTAAATTAGCTGCAAGATATAAAAATGAAGGTAAAAAAGTCATATTAGGTGCCGGAGATACATTTCGTGCTGCAGCCATAGAACAATTAACTTTATGGGCAAAAAAACTTGATATTCCAATTGTCTCTTCAAAGCAAGGGCATGACTCATCTGCAGTTGCTTTTGACACTATAGATTCTGCAAAATCTAAAGGATATGATTATGTTATTATAGATACTGCTGGACGGCTTCATACCCAGACAAATCTGGCAAATGAATTGAAAAAGATAAAACGTATTTGTGAAAAAGCCCATGCCGGAGCACCACACAGAACCGTTTTAATAATAGACGGGACACAGGGAAACTCTGCAATAGAACAGGCAAAAGCTTTTAATGAAATGATTGGGATAGACGGAATAATCATTACAAAACTAGACGGCACAGCAAAAGGTGGAAGTATTTTTAGTATAGCTTACGCCCTTGAAATCCCTATACTTTACGTTGGAACCGGAGAAAAACCAGAAAATTTAACTCCATTTAACAAATATGAATTTGTGGATGCCATGCTTGATGTAATATTTGCTGAGGATACTATAAAGTAGCTATTCACTAACCTAATTTTAACCACAAAAAAGTTACAATTCAAAAATTTAAAACTACCATAACTTTTATCCTATTCCTTGCTAAAACCGAATAGGACACATATAACTGTATATATAAAGGGAGAACCATGAAAATTCGCAAAAGAGCATTAACATTTGAAGATGTATTACTAGTACCACAATATTCTGAAGTATTACCAAGAGAAGTCTCACTAGAAACTCAACTTTCTCGTAACATTAAACTCAATATTCCTATGGTTTCTGCCGCTATGGATACAGTTACCGAATATCGTGCAGCCATCGCCATGGCAAGACTCGGTGGTATTGGGATTATCCATAAAAATATGGATATTGAAACTCAATGCAAGCAAATAAGAAAAGTAAAAAAAAGTGAAAGCGGTATTATTATAGACCCTATTTACGTTTATCCTGATGCAACTTTAGCCGATGCAGATGCACTTATGAGTGAGTACAAAATTTCCGGTGTTCCTGTTATAAATGAACACAACAAACTTCTTGGTATTTTAACAAATCGTGACATGAGATTTGAGAAAGATATGCGCAAACGTGCTGATGAAGTTATGACTAAGATGCCCCTGATTACTGCAAAAAAAGGAATTTCTCTAGATGATGCAGCAGATATTATGCATAAGCATAAAATTGAAAAACTTCCTATTATAGATGATGAAGGGTTTTTAAAAGGTCTTGTTACCATCAAGGACATCAAAAAACGCATTGAATACCCCAACTCAAATAAAGATGCCTTTGGCAGATTAGTAGTTGGTGCGGCCATTGGTGTTGGTCAACTTGATCGTGCTAAAGCTTTAGTGGATGCCGGTTGTGATGTTTTGGTTCTAGATTCAGCACATGGTCATTCAAAAGGGATTCTTGATACCGTAAAAAAAATCAAAGAGACTTTAATCGTTGATGTAATTGCAGGCAATATTGCAACCGCTGAAGCAGTTGAAGCACTTGTCGAAGCCGGTGCAGATGGTGTAAAAGTTGGAATTGGACCTGGCTCTATTTGTACAACAAGGATTGTTGCCGGTGTTGGTGTTCCTCAAATCTCTGCAATTGCCGAGTGTGCTGATGCTGCAAGAAAACATGGAGTACCTATTATAGCTGATGGCGGAATTAAATACTCTGGAGATATTGCTAAAGCTTTAGCTGTTGGAGCTTCATGCATCATGGCAGGATCACTTTTAGCAGGAACTGAAGAATCACCTGGAGACACAATTATGTTCCAAGGTCGTCAATACAAATCATACCGTGGTATGGGAAGTATTGGTGCCATGCAACAAGGTTCCACTGACAGATACTTTCAAGAAGGAACCGCATCTGATAAATTAGTTCCTGAAGGGATTGAGGGTCGTGTACCATTTCGTGGCAGTATAGCTGGAATCGTGCATCAAATGATGGGTGGACTTCGCTCATCCATGGGATATTGTGGAAGCAGCAGCATTCAAATATTTTGGGAAAAAGCGGAATTTGTTGAGATTACTAGTGCTGGACTAAAAGAAAGTCATGTCCACGATGTTATAATAACTCAGGAAGCTCCAAATTATCATATCTAAGTTTTTTTGCGAAGCAAAATGCTTCGCCTGGTTTAAACTCTATTCCAAGCCAGATAAAGAAAATTATGTAATCCCTTTCTTATATTTTCACCAAATAGTTATATATAATAATTGATTAAATAAAGGAGCAGTGCAATGAATATCCAAGAAGAAATAAAAACACACACTGCCT
>Ga0316206_1001207_pt1 | contig 24852 bp, 20 predicted proteins | sample 6monthpyrite_MG_FD_204942 | JGI IMG/M metagenome (GOLD analysis project Ga0316206, IMG submission 204942) | Microbial mat bacterial communities from mineral coupon in-situ incubated in ocean water Damariscotta River, Maine, United States -... | ecosystem: Environmental > Aquatic > Marine >... | reverse complement strand
CCACAAAGCTCAGCTATTTCATCAACTTCAGCTGTGCGTGCACTTCCAAATAAGGTATGCAATGCCCTGAGTAATTCGGCACTAGCAGATAGTGGTTGTTTTGACTGACGATGCTGGTCAAGCATGTTGCTTATCTGTTGTAGGTGACCTTCCGACTCATCTTTGAAAATATCAAATAAAACCGGATCGATATAAATTTGTAAAGTATCTTCAGGCGCAAAACTTTCAGGTTTACTATCATCAGTCTTATTGTCGACGTTTACATCGTCCAGAGAGTCATCACTTAAGGAAATATCTTCTAATGAAATATCATCCAGTGACGAGTCATCAAGAACAAAATCTTCATCAGATGTAGCCGTTTGTAATGCTTCTAATTCTTGAGTCAGATCGATATTAAAATCATCATCGGATTCTTCAACAGAATCTATTACTGGCTCTATTTCTGTAATTTCTTCTTCGATTCCAAAATCAAGCTCATCTTCAGAAATCTCATCCATGATTTCATCTTCTGATATTTCTATAGACAGAGATTCATCATGCTTTACATCGGATTCAATTACTATTTCAGGTGCTGATTCGGGTTCAGGCAGTTCTTCGACGTCTAAATTTATTTCTAATTCAGATTCAGGCTCTTTTGCAGTAACTGGAGCATTGGGGGTGGTTTCTTTTGCAGCCGTTTTTTCACTTAGTTCCGGCTTTTGCCACTTTCCCAGGGCAACAGACCTGTCAATTAAATGATAGATATTCGGTATCGGTTCTTTATTTCCTTTAAGCTGTTCTATCAGCTGTGGCAATACACCGAGCGCTTCGTTTAAGATTGCAAACACATCCTGATTTAATGGGCGTGATTTATCGATAACTCGATTCAGCATGTTTTCAAAATTCCATGAAAACTCGCCTATCAGTTCAGCCCCGATTAAACGCCCACTGCCTTTTAATGTGTGGAATGAACGTCGAATTGTAGTCTGAGCTTCTTCGTTGCCATGATCTTTTTCCCACAATGGAAGCTGCTCACTTAATGATGCAAGCTCTTCCATCGCTTCTTCAATAAATATTTCTAATATTTCTTCATCCGCATCATCACTTAAAATGATATAGCGTTCTTCTTCAACTGTACTTTCCGGTGCAGCTGCCACTTCGCTGCCTGCTGGCGCTTCTTTTGTGGGCTTTTTCTGAGGTTTGGGTGCAATTACTTTTGCGGGCGCTTCCTGAGCAACTGATTTTTGCGGTGCGCTATCAACTCCATCTTTTTTGGCTTTGGCTAGTAATCTATCTGCCGCCGTATTACCCGAGTTCATTGATAGCTCTAAATCAGGACGACCTTCTAAAATAGCCTCCAGATAATATTCGATACTGGTAACTACATCAGCTAAATCATTTTGTACTTCAGCTTCTGGCATATGTCCGGCATTCAACATGACGGTTGTTACATAGTCACGAATAGAACTTATCTGATGCTTTAATTTTTGAATTGGCAGCATAAACATTGCGCCGTCGACTTCATCCAGGCGCTGTAAAATCAGTTCAAGTAAACTTTTATCCTCTGGATTTTCCAGATAACTTAATATCGCGGATCGGGCGTCATTGAAGTCCTGCAGTGCTTCGCCTATAACCGCTGACAGCACTTCAAGATATTCCGCCTCTGGCATATCGTCCAGATCACCAACACGTTTTGGTGCCATATCTTCAGAGCTCATCGACGAGCGATTAGCGATAAAGCTATTTAATTGCGACTCAACAGATAGCAGCACGCCAGCAACATTCATAATAAGCTCATCAGTTGCTTTTTCTGTTTTGTTAATAATACTGCTAATGACTTTCTGCTGCTCAAGCACTTGTTCACGTGGCATACCCAGACCTAACATGGACAGGGTATCGGCAATTTTTGCGAGCAGGGTCGGCAGGTTATTTAATCGACCCAGATCCTGAACTTCGCTGTGTACAAAAATTTCCAGCGCATCTTTAACTTCAAGCAGGTCTTCTCGGATACCGGCGGATACGGTTGAAAGCAACTCCGCATTCAGCCCGCCCATACCAGAACGTGCTTCTTCCAGTTCCGTATCGCCGGGTAATAATTCTTCCAGGCGGTACGTTGTTTTTATGTTTTTAACACGAGGTGACTCTGTCGTGACACGCGCGACGTAATAGAGAAGATTTTTTAACAGGTCGTTGGGGGTATTTTCAGCAAAGGCCTGTTCATCGGTATCAATCAGTTGTTTTATACTTCTGTCAACTTGACCCAGTAACATTTTAATACTGACGTTACTATCTATACCGTTTTTAGTGAGACCTTCTATTAGTGCCGCACTGATAGACCAGATTCGACGTATTGATGGTTGTGCAGATTTTTTCTCAAGTTCATTTAATACCGCTAATATGCGTTTTAAACTGGCTGAAACTTTCTGGCCTTTAAACCAGCCGAGTAAACCAACCTGATAATGGGGGCGTAATTTCTTTGCACTGGCAACCAGCGCGCCAGCTTCAACCTTTATTTCAGGCTGACCGCCTTCGGTATCAACATCGGGGAAAAATAAAACGTTTTCAGATAATAGATGGGCATTACGTGAGGCGCGTAAATCGTTGAGCAATGGCAACAGCACCATCGGCACATCTTTACTACCCGACTGCAAGCTTTCCAGATAATCCGGTAACTGCAGCATAGAGCGCATTAATACGTCGTAGGCATCATCAACTTTATCAATTTTGCCATTGAGCAACGCTTCGGAAACTTTTTCCATTTCCTCGGCAAGTTGCGCCGCGCCATACAGCTCAACCATTTGTAAGGTGCCCTGCACCATATGCAAATGTTCAACAGATTCGCGTAGACGATCCAGTTCAGATGTATCTTCAATATACGCCGACAGGGAGGCCTGAGCCTCCTGTAAAATCAGATCCAGCTCTTTCTTAACCCAACGCAGTGAGTTGTATTCAACAGTATCCTCTGTTTTCATCTCAGACAAACTCTGGCCTTTAACCGTTTAAAATCACTGTTTCTACCTGCTCACCATCGCTGTCTGGCAGCTTGAAGCCGGCAACTGACTTACGTAACTCGTTAGCCAGAACGCTCAGATTACCGATGGATGCGGATGTCTCTTCAGTACCCTCGGACGTTTGCAGGGTAATTTCCTGAATAACATTCATGGTATTGGATACATCCAGCGCCACCGATGCCTGTTTATTTGCAGATGTTGAAATACCGGTGATCAGTTCGGCTAATTCATCGGATACGTTTTCAATCTCGATCAATGCGTCACCCGCATCCTCCGCCATTTTCGCACCACTGACCACGTTGGTCGTACTCGCTTCCATCGAGCTAACTGCTTCGTTGGTATCGGACTGGATGGTTTTAACCAACGCTTCAATCTGTTTCGTCGCGTTACTGGCTCGTTCTGCCAGTCGCTGTACTTCGTCCGCAACCACCGCGAAACCACGACCCGCTTCACCTGCAGTCGATGCCTGAATCGCCGCGTTCAATGCGAGTATGTTTGTCTGATCCGCGATTTCTGTGATCAGCCCAACGATGTCACCGATTTCCTGGGATGATTCACCGAGTCGCTTAATTCGTTTTGAGGTTTCCTGAATCTGCTCTCGAATGGTATCCATGCCGGTAATACTCTTACGTACTATACCCGCACCTTTCTGTGCAATTTCCAGAGATTTATGTGCTACATCCACCGAGCCTTCCGCGTCTTTGGATACCGCGGTCATTGAGTCCGCCATATCGGTGATCGCCGCGGATGCGGAAGCGATTTCCCGCGCCTGGTGAGCCGATGCATCGGTTAAGCGTGTCGCCGTCGCCTGGGTTTTTTCCGCCGCGGACGACACTTCCACCGCCGTACTATTAATGGTGGTTACCAGCGATCGAAGCGCGTCAATCGCGTAGTTAACCGAGTCGGCGATCGCCCCGGTTATCTCTTCGGTTACCGTGGCGTGTACCGTTAAATCACCTTCTGCCAGGTTAGCCATTTCATCAAGTAGTCTTAAAATCGCACGCTGATTTCGTCTATTCTGCTCGAGTGCCGCATCCTCACGTTCGCCGGAGTCACGTACCATTAACACACCGGAAATAATAATAACGATTACCGCTAAACCACCAGCACCGATACCCACATAACGAACCAGTTCTAGAAATTTACCGTGTTCAACGATTTCTTTTTCAAGGCTCACGGTTTCATTTAACAGTAAAACACCCAGTTCTTCAATTTCGCCGGCTGAGTTTTTAACATCGAATAAGTCAGGGGATAATTCCAGTATCGCTTCAACGTGATCTGAAACCGAGCTGAATAACATGGCAACTTCACGTAGTTTAATACGCACCACTTCATCATTAATCTTTTTAATACGTAAGGCTTTGGAGCCTTTCAGCATGGCTTCCAGTATTGCGCCAAAACGGGCCGCATCTCGACCAAACCGGTCAGCCGCAGCTGCCGCACCATCACCACCGGTTAATACCCGGTTCATATTGTTTTCTATCCGCTGGGTAAGCATCAACTGACGCGCGGCCATGAACACCTGGTGTGGAGTCGCATTACGCTCTACCAGAAGATCAACCACCTCTTCTGAAAATGAGAGTAACTGGGGAATAAATTCCTGAATAACCAGTACGAACTCACCCACTTCGGAAATCGCTAACTTACCATCGAGGATATTGCTGATATTACCGCGATAGGTATCAATGCTTCTACCCTCATCGTCACCCTGCCACACCTGTTTTAACACCTGGAACTGGGGTACTAAAGATTCTGGCAGTGCTGGCAAACCGGTTTGTGGGTTACCACTTTGAAAAATACGCAGGGTTTCATCGTAACGATTACGCAATTGTTCTAAATTAGTAAATGCCGTTTCTTTACCTGCACCCGCCTCTAACGATAAAGTGGCCAGGCGTTGAGAGAGAAGTTTCTGTTCAGAAACAATTTCTAAATATTGCTGTTGATATCCTTGCTGAGTTGCCGCGTAAAATAGACTTCCCGCCATCGCAATGATAGAAAGCAGCAGGAGCACACCCAATATTAAAATGGGTTTACTAATTATACCAATAGCAAACGGGTTTCGTTTTGCTGCACTCATCTTCTTTTACTCTCCCAGCTACTATCAAAATAAAAAACTAACATTCTGACTTATATATTTTCTTAATTTCCTACAACGATGCGTGTAAGAAACGCTCATCTTCTACTAGCGCGTGCATACTGAACACGGGCCAAAAACCATCATCTTTTTGAAACGCCTGTCTTATATAGGGTTTCAGGTAATTATTTACATCGGGCAATTCAAAAGCCTGATCATTTATAGAAAAGTGGCGCATGCCCTGAACTTCTTCAACAATCAAGCCAGTATGCAGACCTTTATGGTTTACCACCATAACCCGCGCCGTGTTCATATTATGATTCGGCAGGCCAGTAACAAATCGCTTTAAATCTATCAGCGGCAATAGTCCGCCGCGAACATTAGCAATTCCGGTGAGCCATGGCTGCACCCCAGGAACTCGGCTATAAGATGGCACATCTAAAATTTCTGCCACTTCTCCCATACTGGAAAGCATATTTACACCGGCGACCTTAAAACCAATGCCGGTCCAGTCATCCGTTGCGCCATCAACAGATGGCATATCCTTTGCACTTTCAAGGCTCTTCTGCTCTATTTCTTTTAGCCGGTGAAAAGCCTCATGCATAATTAAAACTACCCTATTTTGGCGCAAGCGCCGAGTTAACCCGGGTCATTAAGTCATTTTCCTTAACCGGTTTAACGATGTAATCTTTTGCACCCTGGCGAATACCCCACACCTTGTCAGTCTCCTGATCTTTGGTCGTCACGATAATCACCGGAATATTTGATGTTTCTTCAATAGTAGCCAGTTGCCGTGTTGCCTGAAAACCATTAATCCCTGGCATCACTATGTCCATTAACACCAGATCAGGTAGTATTTCCTTGGCTTTTTCGATTCCCGCTTCTCCGGTTTCAGATACATGTACCGTGTGACCATTTTTTTCCAGCATGGTCTTAAATACGTGCACCTCAGTTGGCGAGTCATCAACAATTAAAATATTTGCCATTAAATTTATTACAACCTCTTAAAATATATTTTGCAGCGCCATCTATAGATGACTTAATTTACCGCATGTTCTTTTATTGCACCAAGCAAGTCATCTTTGGTAAAGGGCTTGGTTAAATACTGTTCTGAGCCGACAATTCGCCCACGGGCGCGATCAAAAATACTGTCTTTACTGGACAGCATAATTACCGGCGTGGATTTAAACATTCGATTGTGCTTGATCAGGGCACAGGTCTGATACCCATCAAGGCGTGGCATCATAATATCAACAAAGATGATATCGGGTTTGTGTTCGGCAATCTTCGATAAGGCTTCAAAGCCATCGACAGCAGTCACCACGTCACAACCTTCTTTTTTTAGTAAATTTTCTGCGGTGCGACGAATTGTTTTACTATCGTCAATCACCATTACTTTCAGGTTACTAATTCCTGCGGAATCTTCTGCCATAGCGGTCCCGTTATTGTCAAAAAAGGCCAGCCTGAAATCATTTTCAGGTGTATTTAGTACTTTCAATTATTTGTGAAGATAGCTTATGTTATTCACTTTCGCAAATAAAAAATATCCCCCAAATAAACTAGTTACGCTAAAATCTTACGTAAAGGCCTAAAGAATTGAAACTAACACCATGATTACTAAGCCTTTATTGCCATTTTAGTGTATTATAAATTTATTAAGACTTATAAATCACAAAGAGGTCATTGCCAGGATGTCAATCAACATTGGAATCGTAATGGATCCCATAGAATCCATTAAGCCCTATAAAGACAGCAGCCTTGCGATGATGTTAGCCGCGCAAAAAAAAGGCTGGCACCTACATTACATCCAGCAAGGTGACCTGTATCTTAAAGATAGCACAGTTAAAACAGATTATAAGCCCATTCGGGTATTCGACAACAATCAACGGTGGTTTGAAGCCGGTGACATGACAACAATCGACGTCGCCGAACTGGATGTGATTTTAATGCGCATCGACCCGCCGTTTGATATGGAATACATCTACACCACTTACCTGCTCGAAATGGCGGAAAAACAGGGCAGCCTGATTGTAAACAAACCCGCCAGTTTACGTGACGCCAATGAAAAGCTCTTCGCCACCCATTTCCCCCAATGTTGCACCGATGTACTGGTGAGCCGTAGCCCGCAAAAATTACGCGGCTTCGTTGAACAATTTAAAGATGTAATTTTAAAACCTCTGGATGGAATGGGGGGACAGTCTATTTTTCGGGTGAGCCCGGGGGACGCCAACCTGTCGGTCATACTTGAAACCATGGTTAATATTGACCAGCACACCATCATGGCGCAAAAATTTATCCCGCAAATAGACAAGGGCGATAAACGCATTTTAATGGTTAATGGTAAGGCCGTTCCCTACACTCTGGCGCGCATTCCCGCAAAGGGCGAAACCCGCGGCAATATTGCGGCCGGCGGTACAGGCAAGGCTATGCCTATTACCGAACGGGAACAGTGGATTGCTGATCAGGTTGGCCCCACGCTGAAAAACATGGGCATTTTATTTGCCGGACTTGACGTGATTGGGGATTATTTAACTGAAATTAATGTCACCAGCCCAACCTGTATTCGGGAAATTGATGCTGCATTTAATATTGATATTGCCGGGCAGTTAATGGATTGCATTGAAGCGATAAAAACGAACCCGTAACATGCTAAAAATCTTCTTTCTATTAATAACACTAAGCCTGCTTGCATGTGAAGCACCACCGCAGACCTATCATCACAGTAGTCTGAATTTTGGCACCTTAATTGACATTACACTTTACGACGTAACTGAAGCACAGGCGCAAGCGGCTTTTCACAAACTCGACGAAGACTTCAGCCTAATGCACGCCGCCTGGTCTCCCTGGGTCGCCGGCTCCCTTACCCGCACCAATGGATTGCTGAAAACTGGCAAGGCATTTTCAGCCGGCCCGGGTATACTGAACCTGATTAAAAAATCCGCATCTATCGCCAACAAAACCAGTCAGCTATTTAATCCGGCCATTGGTGAGCTGATTAATCTCTGGCAAATTCATAAAGCCGACGATCCCAATATTCGCCCTCCAGATAAAAAAGCCATTGCCACACTGGTGAAAAATAACCCCACGCTTGATGACATCGAAATCAATGGTGTCAAACTGCGCACTGATAATAGCCATGTTTCCCTTAATTTTGGCGCTTATGCAAAAGGCTATGCCATTGATATTGAAATGCAGATGCTGAAAAATATGGGCATTAAGAACGCCATTATTAACACCGGCGGTGACTTAAAAGCCATCGGTTCACACGGTAACCGACCCTGGTTTATTGCGATTCAACATCCGCGACAGGATACCTGGCTGGCCAAAATAGAAACCCGCAGCGAAGAAAGCATTTTTACCTCCGGGGATTACGAGCGCTTTTATATGCATGAAGGCAAACGCTATCACCACATTCTTGACCCACGTAGCGGTTACCCGGCACAGGGCGTGCAATCAGTCACAGTGATACATACAGATTCCGGTTATGCTGATGCCGCTGCCACCGCACTGTTTGTTGCGGGGCCGGAACAGTGGCTGGAAGTGGCAAAAAAATTACAGTTGAAGCAGATAATGTTGATTGATGACAGGGGCATTGTTCACGTTAGCCCTGCCATTAAAAAACGTTTAACGTTTAATCCGCAAATTGAGACTACACTATTAACCACAGCCCCTTTATAATAAAGCTATGACGAGACGACCAGCCGTTACACCTCAGGTCACTTCAAGCGACCGCCTTGGCATGACTATTTTCTTTGCCCTGTTATTTCATGGCATTGTGATTTTAGGTATTACCTTTGTCTCTGAGCCGTCGGCGAAACAGAAAATCCCCCCGTCATTAGATGTAATTTTAGTTAACACCTCCAACTCTGAAACCCCGGAAGAAGCTGACTATCTGGCCCAAACCACCCAGGACGGTGGCGGCAATAGCGAACAGAAACTGCGCCGCACGGATTTATTTTCTGCGCCCACTTTATCGAAACAACCGGGCATGGCCCAGTTTCAGGCAGCACAGCAACAGACACCGGTTAAAAAACAGGACGCTAAAAAAGCCTTTGTCACTCAGAATAATTCTGACTTTAAAGTTAAATCACAGAAAAAACTCAGTAGCAAAGAGTTGCTCGAACAAATTCTAATACCCAAACAAAAAAATCAGCGCGCCGCACGCATGGCGGAAGAACTCAGCTTGACCCTGCAGGAATTTGCCAAAAAACCCAAAGAGAAATTTTTAAACTCACGCACCCGGGAATATATTGCTGCCAGTTATATGCGCAGCTGGATTGATGAAATTGAACGCCTCGGCAATGCCGATTACCCGGATGCAGCCATTCGCGAAAAGCTCAGTGGTACACTTATTCTCGACGTGGTGATTAATTCCGACGGCACTTTAAAAGACATTAACCTGCGTCGTTCATCAGGCCACCAGATTTTAGATGATGCGGCAAAGCGTATAGTAAAAATGTCGTCACCCTTTAAGCCTTTCCCGGCAAAATTATTAAAGCAGGCAGATGTCATTCACATCACCCGCAGCTGGGAATTCCAAAGCAATAACCGGCTAAAAAGCTATTAATGACCGTAGGATGCAACCCATGACTGAGGAAACGAACTTAACCAACCATTTTTTAATTGCCATGCCCAGCCTTGAGGATGGCAACTTCTCACAGTCGGTTACCTATATTTGTGAGCACGATGAAAATGGCGCACTCGGAATCACCATCAATCGACCTTCGGAAATTAACTTTGCTGAAATACTTTCACAGCTACAGCTAACCCCGGCAAACACCGAAATTAACGATCAGATTGTGCTCAGTGGAGGGCCGGTGCAGATCGACCGGGGATTTATTTTACACCGTCCACTCGGGAAATGGGAATCGAGCTTAAAAGTCACTGACAATATAGCGGTCACCACATCGCAGGATATCATGCAGGCCATTGCAAATAATGCAGGCCCGCAGAACGCGCTGATTGCCTTAGGCTATGCGGGTTGGGGGCCGGGGCAACTGGAGTACGAAATGTCAGAGAACACCTGGCTTAGCTGCCCCGCCACCGAAGATATTATTTTCAATACCCCCATCGAAAAACGCTGGACAGCGGCAGCAATGTTACTCGGCATTGATTTGCAATTGCTCAGCAATCAAACAGGACACGCATGAACATACAGCAGGTACTGGGCTTTGACTTCGGCGAAAAACGCATCGGTGTTGCCGCCGGCCAAACCATTACCTGTAGCGCCAGTCCTGTTACCACACTCAATTCTAAAAACACAAAACCAGACTGGGATGCCATTGAAAAGCTAATTGCAGAATGGCGACCGGATGCACTAATCGTCGGCCTGCCATTTTATCTCGATGGCAGCAAAAGCGAAATGACCGAACGTGCGGAAAAATTTTCACGCCAGCTCGAAGGCCGTTTTCACCTGCCGATCTACACCCACAATGAAGCACTCAGCTCATTTGAGGCTGAACAGTTTTTACACAATAAAGTCGCCAGCAAAAAAAAGCAGCACAATAAACCGGACATTGATAAACTAGCCGCCGCAATCATTGTACAAAGCTGGCTGGAGCAAAACACATGACCCACGCTGCCGAACCGGACAAGCTTCTGGAAAAACTGGCGACCGATCTCGAAAACTTATTAGAGCACCGCGCAATTGATAATCCGTTGATGGTAGGCATTCACACCGGCGGAGCCTGGCTTGCCGAAAAACTGCATAAACGCCTCAAAATTAAAGATGATTTATCAACACTCGATATCAGTTTTTACCGCGATGACTTTTCACGCATCGGCATGAACCCGCAGGTAAAGCCCTCAAGCCTGCCTCCGCAGGTTGAAGACCGACACATTATTTTAGTCGATGATGTTTTACAAACCGGGCGCACTATTCGAGCCGCCATGAATGAAATTTTTGACTATGGTCGACCCGCTTCAATTACGTTAGCGTGTTTAATAGAACGATCCGGCAGAGAAATTCCGATACAGGCGGATGTGGTTGGTCAGGTTTTAGAATTGTCAGATGACGAACAAGTGAAACTAACTGGCCCGCAACCGTTAGCCTGGGAAATCAAACGATCATAAAAAAGATAAAAAAAGACAACACAAATGAACGTAAATACCGCCAATAAACACAAAAGAAAAAAATTTAATGTATGCCTATGGCATATATTAAAAGTAAAGTTCCACTTATTACTCAAACAGCCCACAACAAATCAATTAACTTTTTTATTCGCGGCCATTTGCGGCCATTCGCGTTCATTTGCGTTGTCTTTTTCTTTTAAAGAGAGCTTACGAAATAATGGTTAACAAACCCACCCGCCGCACCGACGACATCATCGGCAAAGATTTATGGAATATACAGCTCGATGACAACGGCCAGTTAAAACACTTTTTAACCATAGAAGGTTTAGGTACAAATATTTTAAATCAGATACTCGACACCGCCGAAAGTTTTGCAGGCGTAAACGAATCTGTCAAAAAAGTTCCACTACTGCGCGGTAAGACGATCGTCAATTTATTTTTTGAAGCCAGCACAAGAACACGCACCACATTTGAACTTGCCGCTAAAAGATTATCCGCGGATGTTTTAAATATGAATATCAGTGCCTCCGCCACCAGCAAAGGCGAAACACTGCTCGACACATTACGCAATCTGGAAGCCATGCAAACCGATATGTTTGTAGTGCGCCATGCAGACTCCGGTACTGCACATTTTATTGCCAATCATGTAGCACCCCACATTCGGGTTTTAAATGCGGGGGATGGCCGCCACGCGCACCCGACCCAGGCCATGCTCGATATGTTTACCATTCGCCGCAACAAGGGCGCTGACTTTGGAAAATTACGCGTCGCTATTGTCGGTGACATTATGCACTCACGGGTTGCACGCTCACAGATACACGCATTAAACACATTAAATACCGGTGAAGTGAGAGTTGTTGGCCCGAAAACCTTAATTCCTAAAGACATTGAATCCATGGGGGTTAATGTTTTTCACAATTTAGCAGACGGCATAAAAGATGCGGATGTAGTAATAACGTTACGCCTGCAAAAAGAACGCATGCAGGGCGCATTACTGCCCAGTGAGCAGGAATATTTTCAACTTTACGGTTTAACTGAAGAGCGTTTTGCACTGGCCAAACCCGATGCAATCGTAATGCATCCCGGACCAATTAATCGCGGCGTGGAAATTGAATCCAGTGTTGCGGACGGCGATCGTTCTGTTATTTTAGATCAGGTTACCTACGGCATAGCGGTACGCATGGCGGTGATGTCAATGACGCTTGGTGGTAATGTAGGCGGCAATGCAGGAAGTAATGCGGGCAACAATGAAACCGCTAACCATCAGGCGACTAAATAATGAAAAATATCCTGATTAAAAATGCACGGGTGATAGACCCAAAAAATCAGCTCGATGAAATAACCGATTTATATATATCCAGTCGTAAAATTTCCGGCATTGGCAAAGCACCGGAAAACTTCAGCGCACAACAAACCATTGAAGCCGATAATCTCTGGCTGATACCCGGCATCGTAGATCTGAGTGCGCGCTTACGCGAACCCGGTCTGGAACAGAAAGCTGACATCGAAACTGAAACCCACGCCGCGGCCAGTGCCGGCATCACCACTTTATGTATCCCACCGGATACCGATCCCGTTATCGATGAACCCGCCGTAGTAGAATTAATTTTACGCAAGGCCAAACTCGCAAAAAAAAGTCACGTATTTACCCTCGGCGCTCTCACCGCAAAATTAAAAGGCGAGCACTTAAGTGAAATGGCCAGCTTAAAAGAAGCCGGTTGTGTGGGCGTCAGTAATGCACGTAACGCCATTAGTAATCCGTTAATTTTACGACGCGCGTTTGAATATGCCTCCACCCATAACATTACGGTTTTTATTGAGCCACATGATAAAGACTTAAGCGAAGGTGGTTGCGCACATGAAGGCGCTATTGCTAGCCGCCTCGGTTTAAATGCAATACCCTATGCAGCTGAAACCGCACCCATCGCACAAATTTTAGAACTGATTCGCGACACGGATATTCGCGTTCACTTTGGCCGGCTGTCGTGCGCACGTAGCATTGAATTAATTAATGATGCTAAAGCCTGCGGTTTAAAAGTCAGCGCGGATGTTGCCGCACACCAGTTACATTTAACAGAAATGGATATCAGTAGTTTCAATAGTCAGTACCACGTTATTCCTCCGCTGCGCACACAAAGAGACATGGAAGCCTTACGCCAGGGTTTAGCGCAGGGCATTATCAGCACCATTTGCTCCGATCATCACCCCCATGAAATTGATGCCAAGCTCGCCCCCTTTCCGGCCACCGAACCTGGCATGTCCAGTCTCGAAACATTATTACCGTTAACCTTAAAACTGGTTGAAAATAATATCCTGGATCTTAGTACCGCGATTGCCAGCATCACCTGTAACCCGGCCAGCATTTTAGGCTTAAACACCGGACACCTTGCCATCGGTCAGGCGGCAAATTTATGCTTAATTGATCCCGAGAAAGAATGGGTTTTTAGCGCGGATGAAATGTTAAGCCACGGCAAGAACACCGCGTTTTCCGGCTGGCATTTTCGCGGTAAAGTTATGAAAACTTTACTTGAAGGCCGCAGCATTTATTCTGCCGAATAATATGTAACATAAAACAGAGCCCACACATTGCCTGCTAATTCTGTCACTTATAGTCAACGACAAATAACTGGCCTGTTGCTGGGGCCATTGCTGTTTTTTATTTTACTTCTAATAGAACAGCCCGCGGACATGCCGCCGGGCAGTATGCAGGTAGCCGCGGTTGCTGTTTTAATGGCAAGCTACTGGATGAGCGAAGCGATTCCCATTCCCGCAACGGCACTCATGCCAATTGTACTCTTCCCATTACTTGACATTATGCCAACCGGCAAAGTCACCCTGTCCTATGGCAATCATTTAATTTTTTTATTTATGGGCGGTTTTTTAATTGCCGTCACCATAGAAAAATGGCAACTGCATAAACGCATTGCATTACGCACCATTCTTTTAGTCGGTGTTTCTGCCAACCAGATTATTCTCGGATTTATGTTGGCCACGGCATTTTTATCTGCCTGGATTAGCAACACCGCAACGGCAATGATGATGGTGACCATTGGCCTTGCAGTCATAAAACAGGCGAGAAAAGATAACCCAAACCTGAAGAGCAAATCTGATTTTTCATCCGCACTCATGCTCGGCATTGCCTATTCCGCCTCCATCGGTGGCATAGCGACACTGATTGGTACACCCCCCAATGCTATTTTAGCCGGGGTTATAGAGGCCAATTTTAATTACACCATCGGTTTTACGCAGTGGATGATTTTTGCTACGCCATTATCCATATGCATGTTAATTATCTGCTGGTTTTATTTAACCCGTATTGCGTTTCAAGCGGAATTCGAAGAACTCCCCGGTGGAAAACACAGCATTCGTAAACAATTGAAAAAGCTTGGCCCGATGTCATCCGCTGAAAAAAAAGTTCTATCTGTTTTTATTCTGGTCTCTGCTGGCTGGTTAATTCAAGGATTGTTTGAAATACCCGCATTAAAATCGGTGACCGACTCAAGCATCGCCATGGCCGGTGCAGTGCTTTTATTTATAATTCCCGCGGACTTTAAAAAAGGCGAATTTTTACTCGACTGGAACACCGCCAAAACCATTCCCTGGGATATTATGATTTTATTTGGCGGCGGTTTCGCACTGGCTAATGGCTTTGCCAGTAGCGGTTTAACTGAGTGGATCGCCAATCAGCTTGTCAATTTAGAGGGTATGAATTTAATTGTGCTGGTACTTATGATTGTACTACTGGTTATTTTTCTAACCGAAATCACCTCCAATACCGCAACCGCATCTTTATTATTACCGGTGATTGGCGCATTCGCTGTAGCCCTGCATATTCACCCGTTGAATTTAATGGTCGCGGTTGCCTTATCAGCTTCATTTGCATTTATGCTACCGGTTGCCACGCCACCCAATGCCATTGTGTTTAGCAGCCGACAAATTACCATTCCGCAAATGGCGAGGGCAGGAATCTGGTTAAATATTGTAGGCAGTCTTTTAATCACTGCTTTTATTATCTTTTACCTGCCCTATACATTTAATTTGCGCATTTGATTTGTGAATTAGTAGGTATAGGTTATCCCAAGAATAAACCGAACATCGTCTTTTTCCGGTTCATTTTGATCTTCATCTACAGTCGGCTCACTTATTCTATCCCATATAATTGACACATCAAGATCAAAATCTTTAGTTATTTCGTTTTCAAGTGTCGCAATAACATGATGCGTATAACCACCGGCTTCTTTTTTCGATAATTGAATTTTATATTTAAAAATAAAATCTATTTTATCTGATATTTCAGATTCATAATCTGTAGACAAAGCCAGAGAACCCGTATCAACCACGCGATCATCCCCTGCCGGCACTGAAATATATTTAGTCGATAGATAGGATGGACCGCCGGATATGCTCCATTCAGTTTTATCGGTATTCTCCAGGGTATAACCTATACCTACACCTAACGAATATCGTTTATCTATATTCTGAAAGGTATCGGTGAAATATTCGCCAAATACGGGTGTATAGAAAAAATAACGGGTTACATATCTATCCAGATTAAAGTTAATGCGATGATTATTAATCGTTTCTTCCAGATCACCGGTTAGCGCATCTGTTTTTGAAATATTACCGATGTAATCAATCACAAAATTGGCGCTGGCGGTACGTCTTTTTGCCGATAGTTTCGATGAAAAATCGATCTGATTCGTATTGCCTTCTCTTACATCAAAACCTAATGTGAATTTAAGCCACCACAAATCACTTTCACTTTCTCCGCCTGGTGCAAATGAAATAAGCTCGATGGCTTCAAAATTTTGAACATTTTTCCCATTTCTTATACTGATCGTATCTTCCGATATATTCAGTACCCCTTTCACCGAACCCAGGTTTTCTATATTAATTAAAAACGGATTAAAGGTCTGCAGGTAACGCACATCCTCCATATCAATAATAAGCATATCGAGCTTATCACTGTCAAACTCCAGACTCTCGTTGTACATAGACTTGATTTCACCCTTTAGCCACTCACCGGAGGTTAACTGCACCCAGTCAAATTCCGTCGCAGTTGGCTTCCAGCTTTTTTCTTCTTCTACCGCTTCAGGTTTATTATTCGGTGCATTCTCAGCAGCCACATCTGATTCGGACGCGCCTGCAACTGCCGGCTCTATCGACACATTGGCAACTTCAACCACATCACTGGCGAAAAGTTGTGGACTAAAGAGGCAAATTGGCAAAAAAAGTAAAGCGTAAAGTAATTTCAAATTCATCTTCATTAAATATTTTTTTTGTATATTAACGCAGATCAATCTTTGTTTAAACACGAAGACCAGATCAGGCTCGAATTTTCAATGGTAAGTACTTATACTGGTGATAATCAGACTTGAATTGACACTCATCGGTGACCCGTATGCAAACTTTCTCTGAGCAGGATATCTTAAATAAAATTAAAAATCGTGAAACCTTCACCGCAACCATAGATGGCGGCGCGTTCACTTTAAAAGTTGACCGCTACGAACCGGCCTTCAGCGCGGCCATTCACAACGGTGGCAATATGCGACCAGAATTAGTGGAAAATTGCATTTTAACTGATGCTGAACGCTATTACGAAGAAGACCCTTACACCGGTAGCTTTATCGAAAATCAGCCAATCACCCTTATTGGCCATGACTCTCGCTACGAATATGATTTAAACAGAAGCACCGATGAATGTGTTTATGAAACGGCCTGGGGCAAAGACGTCTGGAAACAACCATTGAGTGCAGAAACAATAGCGACCAGTAAAGCTAAACACGCACAGTTTTACCGGATAGTTTCCGCTATTTGCGACGCCCTGTTAGAAAATTTTGGCGAGTGCATTGTTTACGATAACCACTCCTATAATTTTAAACGCCATGAACGCAAAGACCTGCCGGTTTTTAACCTGGGCACCAGCTCGGTTAAAAGCGATAAATGGAGACCGGTCATTGACCGTTGGCTTAAGGCACTTAAATCAATGCCGGTAGACGGGTGTGAAATCAGTGCCGCTGAAAATGATATTTTTTATGGCAAGGGACAGCTAGCAGCGCATTGCCATGGCTTATATGATGATGTGCTGGTTCTGGCGACAGAATCGAAAAAGGTTTTTATGGATGAATTGACCGGTGAACCGGATGAGCTTGTTTTACCTTCTTTGCAGAAGGCCTATAACGCTACAGTTGCAGATAATACGACGACTTATATTAAATCTAAACAGCACAGATAAAACCAGGGATCACCTTAAATTTGTAGAAGCGAGCTTTAGCTCACGCCTACAATTTTAATACGCATTAAATATCCCAACCAAACACATTACTTATAACTGACCAACGCGGCTTAGCCGCTTTTGGATTCTGCCCAAGTATCCAGTAGTTATATACCTGTTGCTGAAAACCATTTTCTTTTTTAAGTTTCAGCCAGGTATTAATAAACTGTACATATTCAATTTTACCTTTTGGTAATGCAAAACCAACCGGTGCTCTAAGCTTTAAGCCTTTCGGTATCATCGCGGTATAATCTGGATACAACATCGCCCATGCTGAACCGGTTTCTGTAGAATATATATAGGCATCTACATTCCCATGCTTACCTTTAAGAAATGTTCTCGGGCTGTCTATCTCCACCAGTCTTGCATTCGGAAAATATTGTTGGGCGATTGTTTTATAATAGTTACCAGGTGGTAGCGCAAGCGTCACATTCTCTTTCAAATTAATCTTTTCGAGCGTAGCAAACTCATCTTTTCTTGAGTCCGCCAATACCAGACCAACCGTGTGATATGCATAGGTATTACTATAGGCAACATCTAGTGCTCTTTTGGGTGTTATCGCTTTTCCCCCAATCGCTATATCAATACTACCATCTGATAATGCAGCAACACTTTGATCTGATTTAATCCGGATAATGTCTATTTCCAGCCCCAGATCATTTGCCAGGTCATTCACTAATTCCATGTCAAAGCCTACAACCTGATTGTTTTCATTACGAAATGCATAAGGCAGTGTATTGGCAAAGTAACCGACCCTTATTGAACCACGCTCACGAACCACATCCATACGCTTTCTAACTAAATCACTTTCACTTAATGGTACCAACTCTTCAAAACCATTCAGCTTCACCGATTTTTCCATGAGCGTCATGGATTCAAAAGTTCGAACGCCGGTGTATTCATAAGGAATTAAATACGTTAATACAAAACCGGCTGCAACCATAACACTAACCGTTACACCTAAATGGACACCGATTGCCTGTAACATTCTGTGCCATTTCAGTCGATTTATAACCGCAGATGCAACCAGTAATGTCGCGACAAAACCATGCAGGGCGGCGAGTCCTGTCGCAAACCGTGCGGTCACAACACTGCCTAATAAATATAGCTGAAACTGATCTGCGGGTAGGCCGAAAAAATCCAGCATAAAGGGAATCGCAACGGACATACTACCAAAAGCGGTCAGTGCCCCCATCACTATGTACGAAGGATACTGATCCACCCCTAAAGGAGAGCCAACATACCAGGCGGAAAATAAAATAAATCCAAGTCCAAGTAATGTACCGGTACTTGGGAAGCTGTAGGCCGTCGGCACAATTACATCAACTGTCGACTGTGTTTCCTCACAGTCCATACCGTGTTTTTCCAGTAACGCTTTACAGCGCTCAACAATCATCGGCAGAACCACTAACACCGTACCGGTTGCCAGCGCAGTAATGACGGCTTCGCCTGCGGTTGAAAGAATTTCCCGATAAGAAAATGGTGTGGCCCAGTGAATTATTAGCGGTAATAAAACCAGACCCAACAAAGCCGCCGCCGTTAAATAAACCCACAGAAAGACCTGCAAACGACCCAGCTCTTCGACCTGCAAAGTGCCCGCCGCCGCCGATGAAATTGCAAATATTCCCAAAGGTGCCAGCTTCGCAACAAACGATGCCATCCCCATTAAACTGTCACTAATATTGGCAGTTACCGTTAATAAAGTTTCCTTGTTTTTCACTTTTATCAGTGCAATGCCCATCAGCAATGAAAACAGCACAACCGCGGGCATAATCGTTTGCGAGAGTGATGAGAAAATATTAGCGGGAATATATAAATCAAGAAAATTAAATTTGACAGATTCCGTTACTAAGCTGGTACTAAAGAAGCCGGCTGTTTCCCAGTTGGGATATGCAAAGGGCAACAATAAAAGCGTTAACATAACGCCGGCCCAGATCATTAGTATGACTTTAACAGCCCTGACTCCAATGCTCGATGCCATATCACTATCCAGCTTGCCCAGGCCGCCAACAATCGAAACTAGCACATAGGGAATAACCGTCATCTGTAACAGACGAATATAGGCATTACCCAGAATTTCCAGATTGCCTGCGGGCTCACCGACAATAATTCCGACAGCAATTCCCAGTATGAGGGCTATGACAACTCGCAGAAAGGGGCTCATTTTGGTATACAATTTAACGGCAAACATACATATTTCTTTATTATTAACTATCAGGGGGTTTTACATTATTCACTAAATTTATCACTAATCGCACCGCATTATTATTCCTGCTCCAGTTGCAGCGCTTTCTCGATAACATCTTTATACAGACTGATTAATTTCATTTCAAGCGACTGGTATTCAGGGTGACGGTCTATCAACGGTAAAATTTTAGACGACTCACCGATTGAACTTTTTAAGTACTCAAGATCAAAGTCATTTAACATTTGCCCCGCATCCACACATTGCTGCAACTCCAGCATACGGGGCAAACGTTGTTTTTCAAGACGTATAAACAAGTGCCTCCAGTATGCCTTCATCATTTTCAGAAATGTTCCTTTGCATTTCTACCCCCATATTTCAACTGAAGTAAATATTCAGTTATTTTTCACTTACTGCATTATAACTATTCCATTCACCATCATTGCGCACAATTTCCCTGCCCGGCCAGTAATACGCATTCTGCCTTAAACTAACAACAGATTCACGATTGATAAGATCTAACACTTTAAGCTGTATAAACTTATCGTCTTTATATTTTCTAGTTAACTGCATGAACTGTTCAAGACTTGCAACCGTCTCACCATTAAATTCCACAATGCGTAACAACGCACTTAAATTGCTTCTCTTCGCCGGACTGCCATGAAACACATAACTTACGTAAACGCCCTCAGGTTTTATACCGCGTTGTAATGAAAGTTCCCGATGCGGTGACTGAATTAATGCCCCGGCCCACTGCATAACATTTTTAATGCCACTGCCATCCATTAATTTAGTTTTAACATTAATTTCAAGTTCTTTTCCCAGACGGTTAATTGTTAATTTCACCTGTTCTTTTTGAGTGGCTTTTTCTACGTCATAAAAATTACGCACAATGTCACCATCAATGGCGAGAATTAAATCGCCTTCCTGCAATAATTTTTGCGCATCCGAACCCGCGACTCTTCTGGATACCGCCAGTACCTGGCGCTTAGCATCCGCTGTTTGAAATAAGTTTATCCAGTGATCCGATAACCCCAGTTTTCTGGTTTGCGCTAATGACAACGCTGCCAGCTCAACTTCCAACGAGCGTATGCTGAATTTTTTACAGCAATTCCACTGCTCTATTAAATCCATAACAAGGGTGGCGGGCACGCCCCACTCAAACTGTTTTAAACTTTCGCCGCTGTCATAGGCGAAACTTGACCAGACGGCCAGCACTCGCCCTTCTTCATCGCTTAATACGCCACCTCTACTGGTGGATGGGTTATGCAAACTCACCACATCCAGATTGGATTCTCTAAAGGTTGGGATTTTTGGAATAGTAAAATCCAGTGATTCAACTGTTGAAATTTTTGTTTCTTCGATTAAAAGTTCCTGTCCATTCTTTAACGCAATCAGCCAAACTTTATCACCCGCTGCCAGTTCTTTTTTTCTAAATTCAATTTCATTAACTTCAGTATCACCCAGCAATGAAGGGTCATATTTTACAATAGCCATATTATGCAATGGATGTATAAATACCACTTCACCCGGCACGTCTAATGCGCCTGCAAATATCACTCTTACATCACCTAAACTCATGGGCACGGTATTTCTATCAACCAGCACCAGGCCATCCTGTTTGTTTATAATAATACCGGCACCAGCATAGTTAGACTCTTCAATTCCGTTTACGTGATAGGGAATATCAAACTGCACCGAAACAATGGACGATGACAAACGGTTCGCACGTTTATCTTTATATTTTATAAATTTAACCTCAGCTTTATCAATTTTTTCCCTGGCATTATTTTCCGCTAGCCTGTCACAGGGCCAGATACCCAACTCATCATCGCGGTAACATTTTTTCAATGCAAACCAGCGCCTGTCCATGCGCATAATTGACAGCTGCGTGCGCTGTGTTTCGCTAAAGGTAATATATTGTATTGCCGCCTGCTGACGATCCGCCAGCCCGTTTAAAATCATCTCTACATCATCGATATTTTTCACCGGCTTATTATCTATTGCCAGAATAACGGCACCCCGGGGCACCCCCGCTGCCGTGAAAATATATCCGGCCTGCGCCACATACACACCATCAACCGGACGATTTAAATGCCGTGCCTGCTGATACGATAAATTGTGCACAATAGCCTGGCCAAAGGTTAAATATTTATCTGGTGTCAGTGCATGTAAGTCATCAACTTTAATGTTTATTTCAACCCCATGCCCAGCACGCTCGACCAGTAATTTTATTTGTTGATTGACACTTTCATCAATTAATTTTTCCAGCTCGTCAAAACGCCTTAACCATTTTAATTTTTCATTTATTTTACTGCCCTTAATTAAAATATCTCCGGGCTTAAGTAATTCATGCGCCTGAGTGCCAGGTAAACTTCGCCTGACAACTAGCAAGCCTACACCGTGATTAACTTTTCTTAAACTGGCTTCAAGTTTGGGTCGCAAACCTAAACGGCGCACTTCATCATAGGGTTTATAATCAAATGTGGTTTGTAATGTGCCGCGACTCACTGGCTGGTTTTTTTGAATTAGTTTCAGTGCACGCTTCATGCGTTGTAAAGGTAGAAAAAAACTTGATGATGCTTTTACTGAACCGCCGGCATTTAATGCAATAACATTACCGTGAATATCCAGCACCGGTGAACCGGATGAACCACCGGACACCCCCGAAGCAGACTGATAATAAAACGTATTAAAATCATTGTAACGGCCCCGCCCATAATAGGGGGCCTGGCGGTCAATTCTCGCCAGCGTACCGGCAAGTATTGATAGCTGCTCACCCGCATCATTTCCTACCACTCTTATTTCCCTGCCAACAATGGCTTCTCTGGGTTTTAAGGGCAAACTTTCAGGCTTAATAAATTTAAGCTCTGCGGGATCGTATTTAAAGAAACCAAAGTCATGTACCGGGTCACGGTAAATCGGTTTTAATTCTATTTCTTCACGATTTGAAAACAGTGCGACCGCGGTAACCGGACCGGATTGCACCACGTGTCGATTCGTTAAAATGATGCCCCGCTTTGCATCCACCACAAATCCCGTCGCCTGGGATGAGGTGTTGCGCGCAGTATCAAATGACCTGACTACATCCACTCGAATGGTTACGATTGAATTGGTTGCTTTGTTGATCACTTTCGACCAGTCGCGTTCCCGATCTGCCCATGATGCATTCGCCAGTAACATCCCTGATAGTATGCCGGTTAATATCCTTAGCCATTTGTACATATTTTTTAATTACCTTCTTATCTTTGGTATGTTAAATTCTTTTTATGTTAAATAAAATCTGGGGCGGTTTAATTCTTATTGGCATACTGTTCGCACTGGGACAGGATATCAGCGATGAAATTTTCAACACCCATAAAAACGATATTCCCCGACAATACAACCACATCCCCGATTTATCTGTAGCCGATTCACCCACATCCAGTCACATCATACTGACATTAAACCAAACCCAATTGAATGCAACCATTAAAGACAACAAACACATTTTTATTCACCTGGATGATCAAAGTCCGATTTTTTTACGTGAACTCGCCACACTTAATGGAAACAAAAATCAACTCACCGCAAAAGTTGTTTCCATCAACCGGAATCAGCTAAGTATTTTGCTACCAGAGCTACACTGGCGCAAACTTCGTGCAGTCACCCTGGCCGCTTTTGACATGGCTAAATTTGCGGTAAAACTTGCCATTGGCCTGATCGGTATTATGGCACTCTGGCTGGGCCTGATGCAGCTTGCAGAAAAAAGCGGCCTGATTAAGCCCATGGTAAAACTGGTGCAACCATTATTGTACTGGCTGTTTCCCCACATCCCCAAAGACCACCCCGCATTTGGTAGTATCAGCATGAACATGGCTGCCAATATCCTCGGGCTGGGCAATGCGGCCACCCCGCTGGGCATAAAAGCCATGCAGCAGCTGCAGTCCTTAAACACCGATAAAAACACGGCAAGCGATGAAATGTGCATGTTTCTGGCACTCAATACCTCCAGCGTACAATTGCTGCCACCGGTAACATTAATAGCATTGATGGGCACACAAATTTCACAATTAATGGTGCCCATTATTTTAGCAACCAGCTGTTCTACTATTGTAGCCGTCAGCGTGGCAAAATTTTATGCCCGCCGGAATAAAAATATTCGGCGGCGGACATAGTCATGCAACAACTTAGCGCTTTAATAATTCCCCTGTTGATTTTATTTATCGTCGGCTACGGCCTCCTAAAAGGCATTGCTGTTTATGAAGAGTTTGTCGAAGGTGCAAAAGACGGTTTTAGTATTGCGGTAAATATAATTCCATACCTTGTGGCCATGTTATTTGCCATCGCCATATTTCGTGCCAGTGGTGCACTCGAATTAATGTTAGCCCTGCTCACCCCATTCGCTAACTTTCTGGGTTTTCCCGCCGAAATTATTCCCATGGGTATAATTCGTCCACTCACCGGCAGCGGTTCGGTTGGCGTGCTAGCCGAGCTCATTAGCACCCATGGAGAAGACTCGATGATTGTTAGAATAGCGGCGGTTATGTTTGGCTCAACAGAAACGACACTGTATGTGCTGGCGGTTTATTTCGGCGCGGTCAAAATTAAAAACTCGGCTTATGCGGTTCAGGCAGGGTTGATGGCTGATTTTGCGGGTTTTATTGCCGCCATTATTGTGACCTACTGGTACTTTTCCTGAAGCCTTTTCATTTTTAATACCTTCAGCCAATGCTCAGGTTTCAAACTGAATAATCTGGTATATTAGCTACGAAGATCAATTCACAAAGGGACTATTTCAATCGCTTGCAATAATAAGCGATTGAAAATTTGAACAAATTCAAATTATGTTTAGCCGTTATTATTCATCTTTACCATCTATTTTTTTCAGCATGTTTTTATTAAGTGCATGTGATATAGAAATTGATAACAATTTGCCCGACATCCCCCCGGAAGGTCGCTTTGTCGTTGTGGGCGCAAACCAGCACACGGGTATTGCCAGTGTGCAAGTGGCCATCGCGATTTTCGACGATGCCACCCCGGTATCTTTAGTTGGCGGCGATGTTGTACAGGCCAGCACCAGCGAAGACAGCATATTGCTACTTAAAGACGGTGTATATAATGGCAGCTATGCGGCCAGCCTGCCGAATTCGGCTAATTTTAATCAGGTTGATTTTCTCATGGTGCATGCGCCATTAGAGGCCCGACAAGATCGTTGGTATCCTGTAGACTTGCTAAACATTGACCCGGGTCCAGGAGAGTTTGTAGGTGCATTCGC
>Ga0316206_1001206_pt1 | contig 24860 bp, 21 predicted proteins | sample 6monthpyrite_MG_FD_204942 | JGI IMG/M metagenome (GOLD analysis project Ga0316206, IMG submission 204942) | Microbial mat bacterial communities from mineral coupon in-situ incubated in ocean water Damariscotta River, Maine, United States -... | ecosystem: Environmental > Aquatic > Marine >... | reverse complement strand
CACCTTATATACTCGTAGTTGATGATGAGCCGGATATCCGAAACCTGGTACAGGAAATTCTTGATGATGAGGGTTTTAAAGTCAGCACAGCTGATGGCGGCGAAGAAGCACGTAAAGCCTGTCGGGCGCGCCGGCCAGATTTGGTATTACTGGATATATGGATGCCTGATATCGACGGGATATCCTTGCTTAAGGAATGGACCGAAGAGGGTAAGTTGCCTTTTCCGGTTATTGTCATGTCCGGGCACGGTACGGTCGAGACCGCCGTTGAAGCCACACGTCTGGGAGCATATGATTTTCTTGAAAAACCGCTATCACTGGCCAAGTTATTATTAACCGTAGAACGCGCACTTGAGGCGGATAAATTACGTAAGGAAAATATTGGTCTGAAGGAGCATATCAGGCCATTATTGGAGCCCATCGGTAAGAGTGCACTGATGCAGCGTCTGCGTGAACAAGCCAGGCGAGTGGCACTGCATGATACGTGGGTATTGTTCACAGGTGAGTCCGGTAGTGGCAAGGAAACCTTTGCACGTTACATGCATAGTTGCAGTGACCGCAGGGATGGTCCATTCGTCGCCATGTCAGTAGGCAGTATTGCACGTGAAAATTCAGAAGTGGAATTATTTGGTAATGAAGAAGGTGAGATGTTGCATTATGGCCGGCTGGAACAGGCTAATGGCGGCATCCTGTTTTTGCAGGAAGTGACAGACATGGATCTGGAAACGCAGTCACGTTTGCATAGCGCGATTGACGGGCAGAGTTTTTTGCGGGTCGGTGGCGTTGACCCGGTGAAGGTGGATGTCAGGATTTTTGCCTCGACACATAAGGATCTTGAGCAGGAGGTCCAGGCAGGTCGTTTTCGTGAAGATCTCTATTATCAGCTAAATGTCGTACCGTTACCTATCCCACCACTACGAGAGCATTGTGAAGATATATCAGAATTATTGGCTTTTTATGTTGACTGGTATGTTGCCCAGGATAATCTTGCATATCGGCATTTTTCGGTGGCAGCTCAAAACAGGCTGCGTAACTATACATGGCCGGGTAATATCCGTGAATTGATTAATCTTGTGCAGCGGTTATTAATCCTGGGTAGTGAAAACGATATTGATCTTGATGAAGTTGAGAGTGGTTTATCAACCCAATCTGTACATAAGGCCAGTATTAGCAGTATCGCCACGGGTGCAATTGATCTACCCTTGCGGGAAGCAAGAGAACAGTTCGAAAGGGAATATTTGACTCATCAATTGCAAGTCTGTGAAGGTAGTGTCGGTAAACTTGCTAAACTGGTTGGTATGGAGCGAACTAATTTGTATCGTAAATTAAGGGCGCTGGGTGTTGATGTAAAACAAAACTGAGTATGAAAGAACTGAATAAAAAATGAAAATAATTATTCTAGGAGCAGGGCAGGTTGGTTCATCGGTAGCGTACAATCTTGCCAGTGAAGCCAATGATATAACGTTGGTGGATACCAATGAGATGTTGTTGAGTGAGTTGCAGGACAGACTCGATATCAGAACGGTTGTGGGTCACGCCTCCTATCCGGAAGTCCTGCGACGTGCGGGTGCCGAAGATGCCGACATGATTATTGCCGTTACTAATAGTGACGAAACCAATATGATTGCCTGTCAATTAGCCTACACGCTTTTTCATACCCCCACGAAGATTGCGCGAGTACGTGCGCAGGAATACCTCGATTACCCGAAAATATTTAATCAGGAAGCATTGCCCATTGACGTCACCATCAGTCCTGAGCAGCTTGTGACCGACTATATTCGAAGATTAATAGATAACCCGGGGGCTTTGCAGGTGCTGGATTTTGCCGGTGGACGAGCTCAATTGGTAGCTGTGTCGGCTTATTATGGTGGTCCGCTGGTAGGCCATGAGCTGCGAACCCTGACGGATCATATGCCGAAGGCCGATGCACGTGTCGCAGCAATTTTCAGGCGTGGTCGACCTATCGAGCCGGATGGACATACTGTTATTGAAGCTGGAGATGAAGTATTTTTCATTGCTGCACGTAAACATATTCGCAAGGTCATGAGCGAGTTACGTAAACTGGATCAACCTGTTAAGCGCGTGATTCTTGCCGGTGGCGGAAATATTGGCAAAAGGTTGGCCAGCGTGCTGGAGCAAAAATACCAGGTTAAGATTATTGAACGTGGCCTGGAACGCGCCAAGAAATTATCGGAAGACCTGGATAAGACTATTGTCTTGCAAGGTGATGCAGCCGATGAAGAATTGCTCATGAATGAGAATATAGAAAATACCGATGTCTTCTGTTCACTGACCAATGATGAAGAGGCAAATATCCTTTCAGCCATGCTGGCTAAACGACTGGGTGCACGCAAGGTGATGTCGCTGATAAATCGCGCCTCGTATGTTGATCTGGTGGAAAGTGACGTGCTCGATATTGCGATATCTCCACAGTTGGCGACCATTGGTAGTTTGCTGACCCATATTCGTCGTGGTGACGTGGTGGTCGTTCATTCTTTGCGTCGAGGTGCTGCCGAAGCCATCGAGGCTGTCGCACATGGTGATAATCGCACATCAAAAGTAGTGGGACGCACTATTGAAGACATTAAATTACCCAAAGGTACAACTATTGGTGCCGTTGTGCGTGGTGAAGAAGTGATTATTGCGCATCATGATGTGATTATTGAAGCTGAAGATCATGTGATCTTGTTCCTGATGGACAAAAGCAGAATCAATGAAGTTGAGAAACTGTTCCAGGTCGGGATTACTTTTATTTGACTGCAGGGGAAAGGCTCAGAATAAAGATACGATGAAATTGATTAACATTAGCAAAAAAATAAATATAACGATTAATGCTGACCTTTTAGAAACAGGGCTTGTTATCAGCTTTACCCTTTTATCTTTCCCCTTGGCTCAACTCTAATGCAATTTACTGTCATACAAAGAATCATAGGTTTGCTCCTGATGTTATCAAGCCTGACGATGTTACCGTCAGCCGCGATCGCCTGGGGTTACGGGGATGGCGCACTCACAGCTTTCTTAATGGCCTTTTTATGGACGGTCGCAGTTGGGTTTGTTATTTGGTTGCCTGTGAAGTCGGTTAAAAAAGAATTACGTTTACATGACGGGTTTGTGATTGTTGTATTGTTCTGGCTCGTACTGGGGTTTTCAGGTGCGGTGCCTTTGTTTCTGTCTGAAAAACCTGAAATGACGTTTACTGACGCCGTGTTTGAATCGCTGTCTGGCCTGACAACAACCGGTGCAACCGTTTTGATAGGTATTGATCAACTCCCACACTCAATTTTATTTTATCGTCAGCAATTACAATGGTTGGGCGGCATGGGTATTATCGTGCTGGCTGTTGCGATCCTGCCCATGCTCGGTGTGGGCGGTATGCAGTTATATCGCGCAGAAACGCCGGGGCCGATGAAAGATGCCAAGTTGACGCCACGTATTACAGAAACGGCAAAAGCGCTCTGGTATATCTATTTGGGTTTAACGATTGCTTGTGCGTTGGCTTACTGGCTAGCAGGCATGAATGCCTTTGACGCGATCGGCCATAGTTTTTCGACTATCGCGATCGGTGGTTTCTCTACACATGATGCCAGTATGGGTTATTTTAATAGTCCGCTTATAGAAGTTGTGGCGATAGTTTTCATGTTTATTGCGGGGCTTAATTTTGCGTTGCATTTTGTTGCCTGGCGTAATCTGAGTGTGTGGCATTATTTATCTGATCCTGAGGCTCGTACTTATTTCAGTTTATTATTTATCACGGCGGCTATTACAACAGGTTATCTCTATTACGGCGGGATCATGAGTGATGATTTCTGGGGCGCCTTGCACCATGGTATCTTTCAGACTATTTCAATTGGTACAACAGCAGGGTTTACGACAACAGAATATTTCAACTGGCCCAGCTTTTTACCGGTGATGCTGATCTTTATCAGTTTTGTCGGCGGCTGTGCCGGTTCGACCGGTGGTGGTATGAAGGTTGTGCGATTCATGTTGTTGTTACGGCAGGGCAAGCGTGAAATTTTACGTCTGATTCATCCGAATGCACAGATCTCGATCAAGGTAGGTGGCAAAAGTATGTCTCCTCGTGTGATTGAATCGGTCTGGGGTTTTTTTGCGGCCTATGTTGCTGCGTTCAGTATTATGTTGCTGATTCTAATGATGACAGGTCTTGATCAGGTGACTGCCTTTTCTGCTGTTGCAGCCTGCATGAATAACCTGGGTCCCGGACTCGGTGATGTGGGGGCAAACTATGCCGGTATCAGTGATACGGCAAAGTGGGTCCTGGCATTTGCCATGTTGCTGGGTCGACTTGAAATCTTTACCCTGCTGGTTATCCTGACGCCGGCTTTTTGGAGAAGGTAATGTCAATGCAGGGGAAAGGGTTTAGAGACAATGGTATTGCCAGGCACGTCGGACAGTTTAATAACTGTCGTGAATTCATCTTTCTTCTTCCTTGTGTTTTTCCTTTATTCTAACCATGAGGACTAAAGATAAATGGAATGATCGTTATAAGTCCGCAAACGAAACACCGGTGCAGGCTGCGATGGTATTACGTGAAAATCTTCACTTGCTACCGCGAACAGGTGTCGCGCTCGATCTTGCCTGTGGTCGTGGGGGTAATGCCTTATTGCTTGCGCAACAAGGTTTACAGGTTGTTGCCTGGGATATATCAGATGTAGTGATTGATACAGTCAAACAGCAGGCTGCTCGGTTGAGTGTGCCAATCACGGCTGAGGTCAGGGATGTAGAAACAAGTCCTCCGGCTGTTAAACAGTTTGATGTTATTGTGGTGAGTTATTTTCTTGACAGAAATAGTGTGCAAGCGCTAACGGACGCCCTAAAATCCGGTGGTTTGATATTTTATCAGACCTTTAGTCGCGAGCGAGTTTCAGACAGAGGCCCGCAGCGTGATGAGTTTCGGTTAGGTAAACAAGAACTGTTGCAGTTGTTTGCAGGGTTGGAAGTTGTTGTTTACCGTGAAGAAGGCCTGCTGGGTGATACCCATGCAGGTTATCGTGATGAGGCACTGTTTATTGGCAGGAAACCAGCTTAGGTTAGTATGTGTTGTTATGTGGTTTATATTTGGTTGGTAAGGTGACCCAGAAGCAGGCACCATGGTCTATTTCACCTTCACCTCGAATACTTGCGCCATGTTTTGATAAAATGCGGTGAACCGTCGCCAGGCCAATACCCGTGCCTTCGAATTGATCATTTTTATGCAGGCGTTGAAGAGGGTCAAACAACTTATTACTGTACTGCATATCAAAACCAGCACCATTGTCTTTGATGGAAATAATATCTTCATCATTAGTCTTTGTTAACATGATTTCGATGACGGGTGAGGATTGGTAACGCGTGTATTTCCATGCATTACCTATCAGGTTTTCAAACGCCAGCATGATCAGTTTTTTATCGCCCAAAATGTGCATATCGGGCTGTATCGTAATAGTAATATCGCGTTTGTTTTCCTGTAGATCATGGAGTTGATCGATGATTGTGTGGCAGAGGTCTGTCAAGTTGATGTTTGTTATATCCAGATCCGCTCTTGATATCCGCGAGAGTAATAATATGTCATCGATAATCGCGTTCATGCGTTTAGTGGCATTGCGGATACGTAGCAAATACCCTTTTCCTTCTTTATCGAGAAGGTCGGCATAGTCTTCAAGCAGGATGTTACTAAAACCATCTACGCTACGCAGAGGTGTGCGTAGATCATGGGAAACAGAATAACTAAAGGCCTCGAGTTCACTGACAGCCACCTCCAATTCCTTTGTTCTGTTTTTAACGCGAATTTCAAGTTCATCCTTGGCTAGCTTTAGTTCAGTCTCAGCAATATCACGCTGGGTTTGTTTTTGTTCAATACTGGCTAGTAAATGATTGAACCGGTCGTATAACTTACCGATTTCATCATCGGATATTTTTTCGATGTGTTGACTGAAATCCTGGTGGGTTTCTACCTGTTGGGCAAAATCGGCGAGTGCAATAATGGGCTGGGAGATGATGTTTTGTAATTTTGTTGCGAGATAAAAAGACAATAGAATAACCGCAATAAAAAAAGCAGAGCCCAAAATAACAGTTGTAAGGATTTCTTCGTCATGTTCTCGTGTTGATATATGCAGGTACAGATAACCATAATTCCGGCCATTCTCAATAATATTATGTGTAATATATAAGGAGTTATCGATAAAATTTACGGGCCTTTCTAAATCTATATTGTGCAAGTTAATCTCTGGGCCAAAATGTGCAAATAATTCTCTTTTGTTGTCAAACAAGCTTGAGGCTACCAGGTTGGGTAGATTCTGAAGTTTTTCCAGTGTTTTAGTGGCTGCGGCTTTGTCGCCAAAAGCCAGATCAGTGACAGCATAGCTGCCCACCGTTTCTGCGATTTTCAGTGTGTTTCTGGATAATTCGTTGTGAATGTGTTGAATTTCAACATAGGTGGTGTACGCGAATATAGAAAAAATCGAAACGAAGCTGACTGAAACGATGAGTATGATTAATTTGTTTTTTATCGATAGGCGTCTAAAGAATCTCATGGTTTGTCTCCACTGGATTCTACGATGCGAGATAGTTTTAGCAATCGACTGCTGATGGACAAGCGAGATTGCTCTGACGCGCGTTTGTTTATTTCAAAGCCGATCGAATTTTTTCGGGGATAAAAATTAATCAATACGCCGTGTTGAGCATAACCGGTTGTGTCACTAATGGTGAGTATGGGCTGTCCTTTTGTTTGTGCCAGTATTTTTCTGAGTCTGTCGTTTGTGGTCGTGGCAATGAATAAAATCTGACACCTGGAAATCTTGTCAATGACAGTAATTTGTTTTACCAGAACGGGGTTGTTTTTTATTGTTGATATGCTGGCAACTTTATCCAACATGCCATTAAACGGGTTTTTGCCGATGACACAAATATTAAAAACAGTGTCGGGTTCCTGGGTGGAGTTATTGTGTGGCCAGCTTATAAATCGCGGAAATTTTTCGATAAAAGCAGCCTTTAAGGCGTATTCTTTAGAGGCAGCATGGCTTGATGTGCTATTTAACAAAATAGTACAGGTAGTAAACAATATGTAGATTGATCGAAAAATACGGTATTTCATTCAGTGCTACATTGCCAGCCAGCTGGGTTGAACCGAGATATAGTTATATTTTATTAAATACTTCAAAGTGTATATCGTATGCCGGCCTCGAGGCTGACCTCTTCATCACGTGCCCCGCCTTCCATATCAACCAGGCTTGAAAGATAATTTTTACGATTAAACAAGTTACGAATATTGGCATAAATAACAGTCTTTTTGTCTATTTTTTGTGTCAGATTAAGGTCGGTACGCCAGTATGTAGGCAGTTCATTTGTTGTGAAATTGCCTTCTCCAGGCCCGTTTTGGGCTTTTAGCATCAAACGATTCTGCATATAGAAGGATAAAGATTTGTTAATTCGATAGCCGGTACCAATATTGATTATGTATTTCGGGAAGGCGACATAGTCTTCATTGGTATCTTCATTGGTGCTGCTTACATATGACCCATTGATCTGGTGCGCCCACTTTCCTATGTGCACATCATAAGAAATCTCAAGGCCTTTTGAGTTGTTATTGCCTGTGTTGGCAAATACATCTGGATTGCCATCGTTATTGGTATCTATCGCCAGAATAGAGTCTTTCCAGCGCGAGGTAAATAGAACAGCCTCAAACTTGCTATTTTTGGTCTGGCGCATATATACGAGTTCATATGTATCGATAGTTTCTGGTTGTATGTTCGGATTGCCTGTAATAAATGCGTTTCCACCAATTTCGACAGCAGTAGGTGCGCGGAAGGCATTGCCATACAGGAGTTTTATTGTCTCCTGTTTTCCCAGCGCATAAATTAATCCCAGGCGTGGTGTAGTTTGTTTGCCGAAGTCACTATAGTCGTCGTAACGGAAACCGTAACGCAGGGTGAGGTCGTTATTCATAAATGTAGTCTTGTTGTCCATCAACAGGCTGGTGATTGTACGGTTTAATCCTTTAAATAGCAGGTCGCCTTCGGCGATTACTCCCCCTGATGGATTGGTAATTGTGCGATGAGCATCATTGATTTTTTCATGACGGTGTCCCAATGCCAGACCTAGTTGTGTATTGCCAAACAGTTTGTCATGTCGATAGATTAGTTTGGCGGCTGAGCGTGTTTCTTCCCCATGGATATTGAGACGATTACCACCGACTGACAAAAATCGGTCAAAGTCATGTTCCTGGCGCCAATGGTAGGACTGGAACTCGATCGAGCGGTTAGTATCAAGTTTGCGAGTTATGCTGATTTTTCCCATGCCTAACCCCGCCTCATTATCAGAGGTATCTATATCGGGAGCAGACCTGCCATTTCCGTGGAAGTCATCCTGGTCATTAAGGTCATAGTATAAACCGATGTTGTATGACCATGTCTTGTGTGGGTCGGATTTTAGTTTGGCTGAGATTGTGTAGCTATTGTAATGGTAATCGCGTTCATTGGATGCAGGCAACCCGCTGCCTGTGTCTGTATAGTCATAGGTAAAGTTCTGATCTGGTTGGCCGTTTGTGCTGATAGCCAGATTCAGACGATGATCCTGACCGATTGAGCGGCTTAGTTTTACAGCACCACTGTAGTAACCATTGCTGGCAAGCCCCAGGCTGGATTGAGTCGTATCACGGTCAGAGTCGAAACTGTTGAGTGAAATGACACCATGAAAAGCACCTGCCCCGTAAAATGCTGAACCGGGCCCGCGAATCACCTCTATGCTGTCCAGTGTATTGAGTTGTATGTTGGGGCGATCGAGGTCGCTAGTAGCCACATGATATGAAGCCAGTGGCACACCATCCCACAGGGTTTCTATGCCGCGCGCATCAGACTGCGCAAAACCGCGAATGCGCACTGAATACTGGCCAAGGAAATTCGTGTGGATCGTAAGTGCGGGTTGGCTTAGCAGGGCATCATGCAATCGGCGAGCCCCCCGATGTTGCCAGTCTTGCTCACTAATTACGGTGACAGTGGAACCAACGTGCAGGCTGTCTTCCTCAAAATAGGCGGTAGATGTGATAGGCACATTCAGTAATTCTTCCAGTGATAGAGATAGCAGATCTTCAACCTCATTTGCTGAGGTTTTACCATAGACGGCTGGTATTAGCAGTGTGCTAAAAATGGTTAGTGTGCATGCACCCAGACTTAATCTCATCCTTGCTCCAGCGCTGTAAAAATATTATGTGGTTTAATATTTTTAATAAACCCGAGTAATTAAGTATAGAAAGATTGTTGATAAAAACAATGGTTCTTTATTGGTGGTCCTAGGTTGATTTGTTTGTATATTTTTTGAAAAATCGGGTGAAAGCGGTAAAATTATCAGTTTACTGTTCATTCGGTGTTAAAAATCGTGATTTTTGGGTTAATGTATTATTCTATAAGTGTATTGCATTTGGGAAAATAATCACAAAAATGTGAAATTGACATCTATCAGTCGGGATGAAAATCCGCTAACATTAGTCGACTTTTATATACTGTTGTTTTATGTTGTTGTGCCCTCCCCGTTATGGATTGTTCCACGGGTACGTATAAATTTATTTATTCTTTATAAAACAATAATTTAGATAATAATATTTAATAATATTCGGAGACAAGAATATGCCGGTAACGATAGGCATTCCCAAAGAGCTGGCAGAGGGCGAGCGCCGTGTTGCGACTGTTCCTGCGGTAGCTGAGAAATTTACTAAAAAAGGTCACAAGGTCATTATTGAAAAGGGTGCGGGTGCTGCCAGTTTTATCCCGGATGCCGAGTTTGATGATGTGACCTTTGTTGATAGTGCTGCTGATGTGTATCAGCAAGCCGATGTTATTCTCAAGGTGCAGGCGCCGACAGAAGCTGAAATAGATATGGTCAAGGATGGAACTATTATTTTTGCCCTTATGCAGCCACATATTTACCCTGAGCGTGTGAAAAAAATGCGCGACAATAAAGTTAGCAGTATCGCCATGGAGTTGGTGCCGCGTATTTCGCGAGCACAATCTATGGACGTCCTGTCCTCGCAGGCATCGGCAGCCGGTTATAAGGCTGTGCTTATGGGCGCCAATCTTTCCAGCCAGTTTTTTCCCATGCTGACAACGGCGGCGGGCACGATTCGTCCGGCCAGGGTATTGATTATCGGTGCAGGTGTTTCCGGATTGCAGGCGATTGCAACGGCACGACGTTTGGGCGCGATTGTTGAGGCCTATGATGTGCGCGCTGTTACCAAAGAACAGGTTGAGTCTCTCGGTGCCAAATTCCTGCAACTCGAAGTGGATGCTGAGTCAGATGGCGGTTATGCGCGTGAGCTGACCGAGGCCGAAAAACATAAAGAACGCAATATGCTCGCAGACCATATCGCCAAGGCCAATGTCGTCATTACGACAGCGGCAATACCGGGTCGTACCGCTCCTCGTCTGATTGATAAGGAAATGGTAGAGCGCATGAAGCCAGGATCGGTGATTGTCGATCTGGCAGCTGAAAGTGGTGGCAACTGTGAGGTCACGGAGGCAGGCAAGACGATAGATCATAATGGTGTGTTGGTGCATGGTCCCGAAAATGTACCCAGTATGTTGTCGGTTAACGCCAGTGAGATGTATGCCAAAAATTGTCAAAATCTGCTTGAACTAATGATTGTAGAAGGTGAATTAAAACCGGATTGGGAAGATGAAGTGCTTGCCGGTAGTTCATTGACCCGCGACGGCAAGATCCTGCATGAGCCAACCCGTAATCTGGTAGAAGGAGAATAATAATGATCGAAGCAATATCAGGCATTAGTGCCGTTTATATTTTCCTGTTAGCGGCCTTTGCTGGTTATGAAGTTATCGCCAAGGTTCCTGTCATTTTGCATACACCGCTTATGTCGGGTTCAAATTTTATACACGGCATAGTGCTGGTTGGTGCGATGATAGCGCTCGGTCATGCCGATTCAACAACAGAACAGGTGGTTGGCTTTTTTGCCGTGCTGTTAGCATCCATGAATGCGGTTGGTGGTTACGTGGTAACTGAACGTATGCTGGAGATGTTCAAGAGCAGCAAGGAGAAGAAGAATGGGTAACCTGATCGAAGTTGTTTATTTCGTAGCAGTTGCCCTGTTTATTCTGGGCCTTAAGCGTATGAGCTCGCCGAGACATGCACGTGAAGGTATCGTTTGGGCCGGCGTGGGTATGGTTGCAGCCACTGTTGCCACATTCTTTGTTCCCAATCTTGAAAACTTTGGCCTGATGATCGCCGCGATCCTGATTGGATCAGGAATTGCATTTGTTTCTGGTAAACGTGTCGCGATGACAGACATGCCGCAAATGATTGCATTGTATAATGGCATGGGCGGTGGTGCTGCAGCTGCAATTGCAGCTGTTGAACTGCTTAAAATGTCAGGCAATCACGCCGATATGTCACACTCCATGATTACTGTTCAACTCGCTGTGGCGGGTGCTGTTATTGGCACCGTTTCATTCAGTGGTAGTTTGATTGCATTTGCAAAGTTGCAGGGATGGTTACGTAAAGCTATTCGTTTTCCATATCAGCAAATATTCAATCTGGTTGTTTTTGTCGGTACGATTGGTACAGGTGTGTATCTCGCTTTTGTTGGTGCGGACATCAGTATTATAATATTGTTCTTTGTGCTCGCACTGGCCTTTGGTGTTTTGATTACGATACCGATTGGTGGGGCCGACATGCCTGTGGTTATCTCCCTGTTTAATGCCCTGACAGGTCTGGCGGTAGCCTTTGAAGGTTTTGTGCTCAATAACGCTGCGATGATTATTGCTGGTACTGTTGTTGGTGCTGCCGGCACCTTGTTAACGCAATTAATGGCCAGGGCCATGAATCGACCAATATCAAATGTACTATTTGGTTCGTTTGGTACAACGGGTGGTGCTGTCGAAGAGGAAGTGACTGGTAGCCTGAAACCTATTGAAGCATCGGATGCCGCTGTCATGATGGCGTTTGCAGAAAAGGTCATTATTATCCCGGGATATGGTTTGGCAGTAGCTCAGGCGCAACATAAGATCTGGGAAATGTCCAAACAACTGATTGAAAATGGTGTGGATGTTAAGTTTGCTATTCACCCGGTAGCAGGGCGCATGCCTGGACACATGAATGTATTGCTGGCCGAGGCTGGTGTGCCTTATGATCGGATTCTTGATCTCGATGAAATCAATGAAGACTTTGCAACAACCGATGTAGCGCTGGTAATTGGTGCTAATGATGTTGTTAACCCGGTAGCGCGTACTAATCCGGAAAGCCCGATCTATGGTATGCCGATCCTTAATGCCGATTACGCTAAAAATGTTATAGTTATAAAACGTGGTAAAGGTGCCGGCTTCTCCGGTATTGAGAATGCATTATTTTATAATGATAATACGCGCATGCTTTATGGTGATGGCCAGGAAATGGCAAGTCAGCTTATCCAGGGTATAAAAGAATTGTAATTTCCCTTTAATTCAACGCTATACACTCTGTATAGCGTTGAATTAAATTTAAACACGTCTCTTGTTTTTATAGTCAGCCGGCGATAGCGTGGCTCGATTGAACTTCTTAACGAAAACTGATTCTAAAGCTATTGTGATGATTTTGTGACCTTTTAGCCGCTATCATTATGATGGAATTTCTTTTGGTGAATTTTGGATAAGAAAAATGAGTCACAGTGTACTAGTAGTTGAAGATAATCCGGATATTGCCCATTTACTTGAAGTTAATCTGGGCGATATTGATTGTGATGTGGCGACGGCCTGTAATGGCAGAGATGGTTTAAGGCTTGCACTAGAGCAGAGTTTTGAGCTTGTTATACTGGATATCATGTTGCCGCAACTCGATGGCATCGAGGTTTGCAGGCAGCTTAGAAATAAAAATCCCTATATTCCCATTCTTATGTTAACCGCAAAGACATCAGAACTAGACCGTGTGTTAGGTCTTGAGATTGGCGCAGACGATTATATGACCAAGCCTTTCAGTATGCGTGAATTGCTGGCGCGAGTGAAAGCAATTTTCAGACGTGCAAGTCTGAATATGTCTGATGAGTTATCAATGCTCGATTCAACAGTCATTCAGCATGACGATATGGAGATAGATATTGAAAAGCGTAATGTTCGGATTCGTGACAAGAGTATTGAGCTGACAGCGAGAGAGTTTGATTTGCTCGCACATTTTGCCAGTCATCCTGGCCGTGTTTACAGCAGGTCGCAATTGCTTGATCAGGTTTGGGGTTATGGACATGACGGCTATGAGCATACCGTAAATTCACACATTAACCGACTGCGCGCGAAAATAGAAAATGACCCTACCAGTCCGGAATATGTATTGACAGTCTGGGGTGTGGGATACAAGTTTCATGAGCAGCATGTTTAGGAGTCTGTACTCAAAATTTGCGCTGACCATTTTTGCGGTGTTTGTCGTATTGGCAAGTATATTGGTGGGTCTTCATTTATATGGATCACACATGTATCAGCAGGAGACCCAGCAAAAATTAAGTAAGGGATTAGCAGAACATATAGCTCAAAAATATAAGTTGGTAGAGAACGGGATGATCTATGATGACAGGATGGATTATCTTTTTCATGAGTTCATGCAAATTAATCCATCTATAGAGATTTATGCGATTGATACCCAAGGTAAGATTATTCGCTTTAATATCCCAAAAGAAAAAGTAGTCAGAACGCATGTCGAGTTGACGCCGATACGTGCATATATTAATAAAAAGAATGGTTATCCAATAAAAGGCGATGACCCTCGTGATATCAAGTCAAGCAAGATATTTTCAGTGGCACCCTTAAAAGACAAAAATAACCTGGTTGGTTATCTCTATATTATTCTTGAAGGTGAACGATACGGCAATATAGTTGATCGGCTTATGAGTAACTATATTGTTAAAATGAGTTCATGGGTTATTATTGTCGTTATCATTTTGTCAATGTTATGCGCGTTATTGTTATTTAAATATTTGACGAGAAGGTTAGGTGTATTATCAGACAACATTGATCAATTCAGGCAATCGAAGTTCTCACGTTTACCGAAATTGAAACATAAAAGCGGAGCAGAGTCAGATGAGATTGATAAGCTGACGGTTTCATTTTATGAGATGGCAAACAGAATAACGAGCCAGATGAATAAACTCGAACAATCTGACATACATAGACGAGAATTGATAGCAAATGTCTCTCATGATTTGCGTACACCGTTAACGACCTTGCAAGGATATCTCGAAACACTGTTAAGAAAAAATTCTGAGTTGGATGACGGGCAAAAAGAACAATATATTAAAAATGCCGTGAAGCACTGTGAAAATCTATCAAATCTGATTGCCGAGTTGTTTGAATTGGCGAGACTGGAAGCGAATGAAATGCAACCAAAGCTGGAAGCATTTTCATTGCCGGAATTAATACATGACGCCATGCAAAAATTCTGGTTGTTATCCAGTCAGCGAAATATATCGATGCAGACACATTTCGATAATAATATTTCTTTTGTAAAGGCTGACCTGGGTTTGATAGAAAGAGTAATACAAAATCTATTGGAAAATGCAATTCGATATACGCCCGATGGTGGTCAGATAGATATCCAGCTAGTGGAGTCCAATGATTCAGTCACCGTTCAGGTGCGAGATACTGGTTGTGGTATAGCAGAAAAAGAATTGCCAATGATATTTGACCGGTTCTATCGTACCGAAAAGAGTCGTCAGCAAGATAGTGGTGGGTCAGGTCTTGGGCTGGCGATTAGTAAAAGGATCATTGAGTTACATGGTAGTCATATACAGGCATTTAGCAAACTTAATGAAGGGACAGTTTTTCGTTTCAATTTGCCAATTTAGTTGCTGTGATGTAAACGTTATAATGTCGTGATCGGTGTGCGAGGGTTGCTCGGCAATATGGAGTGGTTATTATCACTGTTATTGGAGAGTCGATATGTCTGGGTTTAATCTTAAAGTAGTTTCTCACATGTTGTTGGCATCGTCAGTTATGTTTGCTGCAAATGCATTTGCAGATGGACGTTCCTATGAGGTCAGTATAACCAATCTGACGCGTGGTCAGACATTTACACCCTTGTTAATTGCCGCACATAAGCGTGGTCCGAGTTTGTATAAGCTTGGCAGTCCTGCCAGTATTGAGTTAGCAACGATAGCAGAAAGTGGTAATCCCGCTCCACTTGCCGCGTTATTGAAGGCGACGGGTAAAACGGTTGTAGTGAAAGATAGTGGCGCCCTGTTAGCGCCGGGTGCGACAGTGACGATGACGTTTAATGCAAAGGGAGCAAAATACTTTAGTATGGCAGCAATGCTGATTCCCACAAATGATGCTTTCGTAGCATTGAACGGGATACGTCTGCCAAGTAGATCATCAAATCATGTGGCCATTGCCTATGATGCAGGCTCTGAACCTAATGATGAGTTATGTGCGAATATACCGGGGCCAGTCTGTGGCGGCGAAGGCGCATCACCTGATGCTGGCGGCGAAGGATATGTACATGTGCATGCCGGGATTCATAGCCATGGTGATGATATTAATTTATTAAATGCTAGTGAACGTGATTGGCGTAACCCGGTTGCGTTGGTGAAAATAAAACGAATTCACTAGTTTCCTGAGAGGCCTCGTTAGTTTAATAATGTAAGCTGGCGAGGTTTCTGATGTGTTGAGCAAGCAGTGAGGGTTGCATATGGTTAAGCAGATCAAATATAGTTTTTTTATATTTACTATTATATGTGTTGTTTGGGTTATGCAGAGTAACTATATGATCAGTAATTCTGTTGCGGCGCAGATGGTTAATTTACGCGCACCTTCAATTGAGACAAGCACCTGGTTAAACACATCAGGGTTGACAGATAAAAATCTGAAGGGGAAGGTTTATCTGGTCGAGTTCTGGACATTTGACTGTTATAACTGTGTTAATGTCGAGCCTTATGTAAAACAATGGCATAGACAATATAAATCTCAAGGTTTAGAAGTTGTATCTGTGCATTCGCCGGAGTTCGCGCATGAGAAAGATATAAATAATGTGCGTCGTTATGTCAAAGAAAAGCAAATTATTTATCCCGTTGCAATCGATAATGATTTTTCTATCTGGACACGGTTTAATAATCGGTACTGGCCTGCCATGTATCTGGTCGATAAAAAGGGCGTGATTAGATATACGCATTTTGGTGAAGGGCGTTACGATACTACTGAGGACATGATTAAAAAATTGTTGGAAGAATAGTGGAGTCACGTAGATATTATCAGATGTTACCAGGCGTAACCCAACGTCAGTCCACCATAATAACTTGCAGTGTCCACATCTGAACCGACTGCACCGACTTCTACGCCAATGGCCATCGGGTCCAGTTGATAAAAATTCATATTAAGCCTCGCGATGTTGGAGATCTCACCATCAATAGCAGATTTGTTTTGTCCATATGAAGCACTAATATCTGATTCAGAATATAACCGGGATATTTCAATATTAAACCCATAGTCGCTTAGTCCGGAAGCGACAGTGAGCGCCTTCGAAGATATGCGTTGAATGACAAATGCCAGTGACAGTGTGCGTACATCGCGGTCGTAGTCATACGCGTCAAATGAAACTCCCATTTCCCATTTATCGATGCCCTTGTAGGTAACTGTGGTGCCTATGCCTTTGCTGGTTATATCAATAATGCGTGCAGGAGCAAGAAATGGTGTGAAGAGCAGGTCAAGTTCACGGAACTGGGGTGTAAGGCGGAATGACCAGTTGTTACTGTCCCAGATGAGGTCGATATCAATGTTCCTTGTATTAATATCATTGTCCTGTCCGGACTCTCCGATGTTGAGGCCGATAGTGAAGCTATTATTAAACTGATAGTTTATGCCTGCATTCCAGTAATCAAGGTCGAGTTCATCGTTTGCTCCAGTAGTGCTTTCAGATGCGTTACTGTTGCCAATGCCTGCGAATATAGTGGTGTGCTGGTTTAATCCGACAGAGAGATCAAGGAAAGCATCACGTGTATTACTGGAGTCATAAACAGTTTGCACGGAAATAGAACCGTGTTGACCTATGCTGTTGGCATGTGCGGGTTGCAAGCCAAATAGAAAAAGAGTAAAGCATAAATGTTTCAGTGGTAGTTTTGATTTTTTTGTAAAATGAAGGTAAGTTCTGCCATTTAAGTCATGATGTGTCATGGACTTCCCCGTAAATTATTGGTTTTTATTAGTGAGTGGTATTTCTTTTGTATTTACGCAGGAATTCCCTGCGTTTTTTTGCGCGCTCAGCAGGACCCAGGGTTTTCCATCGCGCACGAAATTTTTTACGCTGCTGTGGCGTCATGTGGCGTAATGTATTACGTATGGCCTGACGTTCCTCAAGGGGTATGTTTTGCCACTTTTCTAACATAGCCCGACGTCGTTCAGGCGGCAATTCAGAAAACCATTGAAAGGTCTTGCGTAATGCCTTGCGTTCATCGGCAGGCAAGGTACGAAAGTGTTTGAAACGTTCTTTTATCCATTGTTTTTGTTCATCGCTGAGTGAGCGCCAGCGTTGCAGTCTTGCCTTTGCTCGAGCACGTTCTTCTGGGTTCATATCGGTCCAGCGTTGGGCGCCACGTTGCAGGCGGAGTTGGCGCTGTGCGGGTAGTTTATCCCAGTCACTTTCAAAGCGGCCCAGAACGCGTTGCTGCTGTTTGCTGAGATCATTCCAGCTAACGCCATCATCTGCTGAAACGTGTTGAGGGATCAGCAAAACACAAATTGTTAAAATAAATAATGTAAAAATCCTATTGATCATCTGCTTCACCTTTAATGCGTTTCTTATCCAGCATGCTTATGTCCTGCAACTGAGTTGGATCAATCCACTCATCATCTACTTTTTCCCATTGGCCGAGAAAGTCCAATAATTCATCACTGGGTATTTCTTCCTGTTGCTCACCATATGTCGATGAATGGCACAGAAGGAGTGCTGCTATTAATAGCAGTGAGCGATTAGCCTGCATGCTTACCGTCCTCTGCAATCCATATATAAAAATCAAGTTGCTCATAGAGCTCGAGGTCATCACTGGCGGCGATGATTTCGATGTCATCAATACCCTGGTCACTGGCGGTGATTATTTCCTCGGTTCTGAACAGAAAAACACTGGTTAATAATATGGCAGCTACAAGGCCGGTCGCAGGCATCCAGCTTTTTCTCTTACGTAAAGTTTGTGGATTTAGTTGGCTGAGAGCGGCCTGTCGTGCCTGATTCAGTTTTGATAAGGTTGCAGCATCCAAATGGTCTGATTCTTCATCCAGCCGGGCTCTTACCTTATGCAAAAAATCTTTTTCGTTCATATCCAGTGTTCCTCTAATGCATCACGTAATGTGTGGACTGCGCGTGAGTAATGTGTTTTTACACTACCTTGCGAACATTTCATGGCAATAGCCGTGTCTGCTACACTCAATCCTTCCCAGGTGCGCAACAGGAATGCCTGTTGTTGCCTGAGTGGTAATACTTGTATGGCATCGTCAAGTCGTTCCATGGAATGTTCATTGGCAACGACTTGTGAAGGATCTCTGCCATGTGGATCAGGTAATGATTCAAGTGCATTTTCCATTTCCTCTCCATCTTCGCTTTTGCGCAAACCCAGCCAGCTCATCCATTTTGAGCGGACCTTGTTTTTACGATACCAGTCACGTATGCGACTTTGTAGTATGCGGTAAAACAAGGGTGTCCATTCTTCAGGCGGGCGATTGGCATACTTCCGGACAAGACTAAACATGCTGTCCTGGACAATGTCGAGGGCTTCTTCACGATTGCTGACGGCCAACTCGGCAATCTTGAAAGCCCGACGTTCAATTTGTGCCAAAAATTGATCCAGTGCACGTGTTTTGTCCAGAATACGATCCTTGTCGATCCGCTTGTTGATAACACAATCATGCTGCATTCTGAGGGTGTTTTCCAGTAATGCCAGTGGTTATTTTTTCAAATTGCGACGGTCAAATTTACGATGCGCTATTTCACCGCGTTTGGTCATGCGGGTGTTCACGCGGTTGCCTTTCTTGTCCAGGCGGCTATTAATACGTTCGCCTTTTTTCTGCATGCGTTGATTGGCTATATCACCATGTCGTTGCAAACGAGCAGCGAGGTCATCGTTACCATTATCGCGGGCTTTGTCTGCACGTTTATCAAAACGGGTCTCTATATTGTCACCGCGTTGATTGAAACGTCCTTCTATATTATCGCCACGTTTATCCAGTCGTTCTTCAATATTATTACCACGTTGGTCTAGACGATCTTCTATCGCCTGGCCTTTATCATCAGTGCCCGCGAACGTGCTGCTGGATACGCTAAGGACTAATATTCCGCAAGTGGCTAGTAATTTGTTTTTCATCTGAGATTCTCCTGTGTTTTCATTTGCTCTCCCCCCTTTAAACGCACCAGCTGAGGATCGGTTGACAGGAAAACTGATTTTTTTCAGAAAAGATGGCCAGGTTTTGGCAAACAGGGCTGTAATGCAGGATTTTTTGGTCTGATCACGTTGTTTAGGTTATTTTTACAGATTCAGAAAGTGAACAGATTTATTTCGATAATAGCGGCAAGAGGCTATTGCTGTTGTTAATCGATCAGGGCAGATTGATTAGTTTTGTAGAAAACGTTTGAAGGTGTTTTTATCATAGTCTTGCGCTTCTTCCTGGTATTGAGAGCGGACATCGAGAATTTCAGGCAGGCTACGTTCGAAGGTTGAAACCAGTTCCGGGTCAAAGTGGTTGCCAGCGCAATTGCGGATCTCAGCTAAAGCCTCTTCTACTGGCCATGCCTTTTTGTACGGGCGCACTGATGTCAGGGCATCAAATACATCACTAATGGCAACAATTCTGGCGGTGATAGGGATTTCTTCGCCCTTTAGCCCTTGCGGGTAGCCACTGCCATCGAATTTTTCATGATGATTCATGGCAATTTCACGCGCCATGTTCATTAATTCTGAGTCATGTCCTGAAAGAATATCAGCTCCAATAGCAGAATGGGTCTGCATAATCGCCCATTCCTCTTTATCAAGTTTTCCTGGTTTAAGCAGAATGCTATCGGGAATACCAATTTTACCAATGTCATGCATGGGGCTGGCATTGAGTATCAGCTCGGCTTCCTGTTCGCTCAACCCGTGATTGTAGGCGATAATCTGTGAGTATTTACTCATACGGATGATGTGGTAACCCGTCTCATTATCACGGAATTCGGCGGCACGCCCCAGACGTCGAATGACCTCAAGCCGTGTTTCGTTGAGCTCACGCGTGCGCTCGTTAACACGTTCATCAAGTACTTTATTGAGGTTGCGTTGCTGTTGATGTAACAGGCGTACTTCGAGTAGATTATTGATGCGTAGTAATACTTCAGTTTGATCAAACGGTTTGGTAAGGAAGTCCTTGGCGCCTAGTTCCAGTGCATGTAATCGGGTTTCCTGGTCATTTTGCGCGGTTAGTACCAATACTGGTACATATGATTCTTTTTCAATTTCATTTAGTTGTTCCATGACGTCGAAGCCATCCAGATGCGGCATGCGGATATCAAGTAATACCAGGTCATAGTCATTTTCCTGATATAAATTTGCAACTTCGCGTGAGTCTGATATGCAGGTAATGTTTTTATAACCAGCATGTTGCAGGATTTTTTCAAGTAGCCTGACATTCATTTCCTGATCATCAACAACCAGGATATTGGCTGTAAAGGTTTCGTTAGTCATATTAAAGTTTAGGGGTCCGTTTATATTGATTCTAGTATATGTTATGTCGGCAGTTGAATGGATTTATTTACCCTCAGAGGCTATTTAGCTAAAAATTATTATAGTATTAATAATTAATATTCAATTTAAATAATAGCCCAGCAGGCCGATTTATCAACAGTTTCATTTTAGTCTGTTTATGTGTATTTCACCGGCTTGTTACACAGGATAATGATATGGTATGCGCATGTTAGTTAGTAGTGATCATAGTATTGTCCGTGTAGCCGTTCCTGTTCCGCTGAGGCGTTGTTTTGATTATTGTCTACCGGCTGGTGTCAATGTCTCATCATTACAAGCGGGGATGCGTATATGGGTACCGTTTGGTCGTAGCCAGATCATGGGTGTTATCGAAGAAGTGGGTGTTGAGCCATCCATTGATTTAGCAAAAATCAAGGCCGCCACCAAGATTCCAGATGATAAGCCATTGTTAAATAAGACATTGGTTTGGTTGTGTCGCTGGGCAAGCCAGTATTATCATCATCCCCTGGGAGAAGTTTACAGCGCCGCACTACCGGCTTATTTTCGTAAAGATAAAGCAATAGCATTCAAGCAGCCTACTGTCTGGCAATTGACCGAGGCGGGCAAACTGATAGATCAATTACCGAAAAATGCTATCAGGCAAGCAGGGTTGTTAGCCAGTTTGCATGAATTTCCTGCAGGGCTGACGGATATGCAATTGCAGGATAGTCATGGTCAATGTAAGGCATCGCTTGTCAGCATGGAAAAAAAGGGCTGGGTTGTTCGCCTGAGTGCAAAACCCGTGATGGATCAGACTTCGCGTGAGACGCCGCAATTGTTGAATGCTGCTCAACAGGCAGCAGTAGAGTCGATAAGCAGCCAACGAGAGCAGTTTGGTGCATTCTTACTGTATGGCGTTACCGGTAGTGGTAAAACAGAAGTCTATTTGCAGGTAATGGATGAGGTACTTGCCGCTAACAAGCAGGTATTGATCCTGGTACCGGAAATAGGACTGACACCACAATTATTTCAACGTTTTCAACGCCGTTTCGCCATTCCCATTGCCGTATTTCATTCTGGACTGAGTGAAGGAGAAAGGGCACGCAACTGGTTGCAGGCAAGCAGTGGTGATGCGCAGATTGTGATCGGGACGCGTTCGGCGGTGTTTGCCTGTCTGCAAAAGCCTGGTTTAATTATTGTTGATGAGGAGCATGATGCCTCATTTAAACAGCAAGATGGTTTTCGTTATTCAGCACGTGACCTGGCCATTGTCAGAGCACGTCATGAGGATATTCCGATTATCCTGGGTTCTGCAACACCCTCCTTGGAAAGCATGGTGAACGCCAGTGAGGGGCGTTATCATTTGCTGGAATTACCCGAGCGCGCAGGTGTAGCGCTTCACCCACAGATGCATTTGATTGATTTGCGCCATCAAAAGCTGGATGAAGGCTTATCACCAGTTTTAATCAAACATATCCATAAACATATAGAACAACAGGGTCAGGTTTTGTTGTTTTTGAACCGCCGCGGTTATGCGCCAACCCTGTTATGTCATGATTGCGGTTGGGTAGGAGACTGCAAGCGCTGTGATGCCCATATGACGCTGCATCAGGCCAGTGGTCGTCTGCGTTGTCATCATTGCGGAACTGAACGTCCGGTAGACCGGCATTGCCCGGAATGTGGTAGTGCAGATTTACGCCCGATAGGTCAGGGTACGGAGCGTACAGAAGAAGCGTTGAAGCGGCATTTTCCTGCTGTGAACATTGCCCGTATTGATCGTGATACAACGCGACGCAAAGGTGAGATGGAGCGTAAACTCAAGCAAGCAGCCTCCGGGCAAGATCAGATTTTGTTAGGCACACAGTTACTGGCTAAAGGGCATCATTTCCCCAATGTCACTCTGGTGGCGATTCTTGATAGTGACCAGGGACTGTTCAGTGCCGATTTTCGTGGTGGTGAGCGTATGGCTCAGCTTATATTACAAGTAGCAGGTCGAGCGGGCCGAGCCGACAAACCAGGAGAGGTTTTGATTCAAACCCATCATCCTGATCATGCCTTATTACAGTATGCTATCAAGCAGGATTACCGTGCAATGAGTAGAGCCCTGCTTGATGAGCGCCAACTTGTACAGTGGCCACCTTATTCACATCTGGCTTTACTCAGGGCCGAGGCAACGCAAAAGAATAAACCCATGACATTCTTACGCGAAGCGGCGGAGATAGCGAGAGGATTGCCATCGTCAAGTAAGGTTTCTCTGCTCGGGCCAATATCTGCACCGATGGAAAAACGAGCAGGGCGTTTTCGCGCGCAGTTATTGTTGCAGGCCAGGCAAAGGGCTGATTTACATCAATTACTGGATCTCTGGTTACATGAGATTGAGGCGTTGAAGTCGGCTAAAACTGTACGTTGGTCACTTGACGTTGATCCGCAGGATATGTTTTAGCAGCGTCTAAGGGTAAAGAATGAAAGTCGCTATTAGGCCATCGTTTTAGTTTGTTTCTAACCGGGGGTAGTTTATAATTTTGTATCTTGACTCTTTGATTTATTCCCTGATTTTATGAAAACGCAACTTGCACAGTTAATCGAGACTTCCATACAGCAATTACAGCAGGATGGCATACTGCCTGGTGATGTTAATCCAGTTATTAAAATAGATCGCACGCGTGACAAGTCGCATGGTGATTTTGCCTGCAATATCGCCATGATGCTGGCAAAACCTGCGAAAACCAGTCCACGTGAGCTGGCGCAGAAGATTGTTGATAGTTTTCCTGATAACACTACTATCAGTAAAATTGAGATTGCCGGTCCGGGTTTTATCAATTTCTATCTTGCCTCCGGGTCCAATCTGAAGGTCATTGGCGAAATTTATTCACAAGCTGAGGATTACGGTCGCAGTCAGTTAGGTAAGGGTCAATCGGTGCAGGTTGAATTTGTTTCGGCCAATCCAACCGGACCATTACATGTCGGCCATGGTCGTGGTGCCGCTTATGGTGCCAGTGTTGCCGATTTACTTGAAGCGATCGGCTTTAATGTGCATCGTGAATATTATGTTAATGATGCCGGGCGACAAATGGATATTCTCGCAGCCAGTGTCTGGTTACGTTATCTGGATCTCAGTGGTGAAACCATTACTTTTCCTGTGAACGGTTATAAAGGCGATTATGTCTGGGACATCGCAGCCACGTTACATCGTGAAAACGGTGATAAATACCACCATGCCAGTGACGTTGTTTTTGCTGATATCCCTGCGGATGAAAACAACGGTGGTGATAAGGAAGAACATGTTGATGCCCTGATACAACGTGCAAAAAAATGTCTGGGTGACAGACTGTATAACGAAGTATTTGAACTGGGGCTTAATACTATTCTTGGTGAAATCCGATCTGATCTGAAAGAATTTGGCGTGGTGTATCAGGACTGGTATTCAGAACGATCATTAACACGTTCCGGCGCAGTCGACAGGGCTATTGAACGCTTGAAGTTATCCGGACATGTCTATGAAAAAAACGGCGCTCTTTGGTTCAGTTCTACCGAATTTGGTGATGAAAAAGACCGTGTTATTGTGCGCGATAATGGACAGTCAACCTATTTTGCATCAGACATTGCTTATCACGCAGAAAAACTCGAGCGCGGTTTTGATCGTGTTATCGATGTGTGGGGGGCTGATCATCACGGTTATGTTCCAAGAGTAAGAGGCGCATTAAAGGCGCTCGGTGATGATGACTCAAAGCTGGATGTGTTGTTGGTGCAGTTCGCTATATTATATCGTGGTGGTGAGAAAGCACAGATGTCGACACGTTCAGGCGAGTTTGTGACTTTGAAAGAATTACGTCATGAAGTCGGTAATGATGCCGCGCGTTTTTTCTACGTTATGAGAAAGTGTGAACAACATATGGATTTTGATCTTGATCTGGCAAAATCGCGTTCCAGCGAGAACCCGGTTTATTATATTCAGTATGCACATGCACGCGTCTGCAGTGTCATGAATCAACTGTCAGATAAAGGTTTGACAAGGGATGTTGAGCGAGGGCATCAACATCTTGATTTGCTCACAGAATCACACGAAGAAGATCTCATGACAGCTTTGAGTAAATATCCTGAGGTGGTAGAGAAAGCAGCCCTTGGTCATGAGCCGCATCAAGTGGCACATTATTTACGTGAGCTTGCAAATTCCTTGCATACTTATTACAACGCGCACGTTTTTCTTGTTGAT